>Ga0100378_1000408_pt1 | contig 47703 bp, 56 predicted proteins | sample CryGeymeta201502_FD_81535 | JGI IMG/M metagenome (GOLD analysis project Ga0100378, IMG submission 81535) | Groundwater microbial communities from Crystal Geyser aquifers in Utah, USA - Crystal Geyser metaG 2015-02 | ecosystem: Environmental > Aquatic > Deep subsurface > Groundwater | place: USA... | reverse complement strand
GCTTCCCTCCAAAAAAAATAGATTTTGAACACAGTTTTTTAGCTAAAAAAAAGAAAAACAGACATAATTTTTACCTGTTTGTCCTATTTAGCTCGACGGGTGGGATTCGAACCCACGACCAATTGGTTACATCTAATCTCTCAGTTTCCTGAAAGGATGGACTATATCATCACCCTCGCCGAGTTCCCGGTCGAAGCCGGGTCGTTAGGGTGCGGAGCGCTTCCCACCTCGATTAAACGAGGCAGTACTCCCATGCTAAGCCTTGATAACCTGTTACAGTACAAGGAGGGATAGTCTCTGAACCTTCTGTATATGCGCACAAACATTCATTTTGTACATTCGCTATCGCATACACAGCTTGGATGCGGATTACCATGTTCTAAAAAAAAACGTCAGGTTTCCCGCAGTTCACTCCGTGTTCATCTTGGTGTTTCCACCAAGAGCTGCTAATTAAAGTCTACAGCCAACTGCTCTACCACTGAGCTACCGTCGAATAAATTGTAAAACTGATAAATCAGTCGTTCGGAGACAGGGATTCGAACCCCGATAGCCAGGACCAAAACCTGGAGTCCTACCATTAGACGATCTCCGAATAGTATTCAGAAAGTACACATTCAGCCATACACAGGCTACTGAGACAATCTTCGAATATACGAAGAAAAAAGAGCCCTACACATTCAAATGCTTCCGCATAGCAAGGAGACTAGACATCACCGTAAGAAATAACACGGCAATAAACTCAACTCCAGCGATCAATAGTATATGTAAGATGAAGTAATTTGTCAAGATAAGTTCTTCCCCAAATACCACAGAGATATATGGGTCCAAATATCCCAAAGCTACCAAGGTCAAAGAATACGAAATCACCATACTCGCTACACTAAACAAAAATGCCGCCACAAGATATGGCCCCTGGACAAACCAATTTGTTGCCCCAACCAACTTCTTAATACTAATCTCCACCCGCTGTGTATAAATAAGCACCCGTACCGTATTTGAAATAATGAAAAAAGCAATAACCGTAAACAATGCACTCAGCATCAACGTAAACCGTTCAACATTGGTTGTAATGGTATTTATCTTATCAATAGCCTGCTCAGTATCCGCAAAACTTTTTGCTTCAATAATCGTTTCATATTCAGGAATCTGAAGCGAAGAAATAATCTTTTGGTAATCACTAGGTTGACGTGTTTTTACTACCATTGTCGCCCCCAATGGATTTTCTTGCAACTCATCAAGAGAAGCAAGGATCTCGGGATTATCCTGATGCGCTTGACGAAACTGTTCAATTACCTCTTCCCTTCCAAAAAATTTCACAGAAACAACTTCTGGAAATGACTTCACATATGATTGAACTTCTTCAATTTCATCACTGTTTGCTTCATTATCAAAATAAATAGTTACATCAATTTTATCCTCAATAGAAAACTTTGCATGATCCGTCAACACCCTCACCACGAGCAAACTATTTACCGAAAGAAGCATTAATACCAAAATAAATACTGTCATGACAGACAAACTAAAATTTCGGAGGACATCCTGAATGGCAAAAGTAAAAACACGAAAAAGAGATAACATGTAATACATTCAATCTGACAAAATTGCCAGATACCAATTAAAAACTAACAACCCACAACTAACCTCACTCGGTCAATTGTCAATTGTTAATTATCAATTGTCACAATCGATATTTCCCGTGCTTTTCATCAGAAAAAATGGATCCTTCATGAATCGTCACCACCCGCCGACGCAAATGATTCACAATATCCCGATTATGCGTAACAAGAACAATTGTTGTCCCAAATTCATTAATTTTTTTGAGAATATCAATAATCTCTTGCGTATTAATCGTATCAAGGTTCCCCGTTGGCTCATCTGCCACCAAAATTTTTGGTCGATGCACCAGAGAACGAGCAATAGCTACCCGTTGCTGTTCACCACCAGAAAGCTGATGTGGATATGCGTGCTTCCGATGTTCCAATCCCACAATACTCAACACCTGTGGCACCACACTCCGAATACGAAAAAAATGTTCACCCGCAACTTGCAAAGCAAACGCCACATTTTCATACACAGTCTTTTGAGGTAATAATTTAAAATCCTGAAATATCACCCCAATCTGACGCCGAAGAAGCGGGATATCCTTTTGCCGAATACGCGTAATATCCCAACCACCAATAGTTACTCTTCCTTGCGTTGGACGTTCTTCTGCAATAAGTAATTTCACCAGTGTTGTTTTTCCAGTTCCACTCTGCCCAACAATCGACACAAAATCACCAGCATCAACCTGCAAATTAATTTCATTAAGTGCGGTTGCTTTTCGTGTATATTTTTTTGTAACACCTTCAAGGGTAATCATAGATAAGCAAAAATCAATACAAGAAGTATACCACAACTTAAAACAACAAAAAACGATCACATCCACATGATCGTCCATTCTTCTCTTTTATTTTATTTAATCAACCCAACAATATATTGAGCCCACGAGCAGGATCGAACTGCTGACCTATGCGTTACGAATGCATCGCTCTACCAACTGAGCTACGCGGGCAAAATGACCATCCATATTCTACACAATATTCATACAAAAAATCAAGCCACCCAAGGACAATAGCATAAACTACACAAATATCCACAAATAAAAAACATCCTCACAGCGAAGGATGTTTAAACTATTTTTACAACAGTACCAACTTATTGCTTTGTAATATCTGCAAACGGATCATGCACATTCAACTTCAACTCAATATCTGCTTGCTCCAATTGTGTATTCACAAACGTCGTAAAATCTTTATTCATCCGTTTTTCATCCACTTGGACAATGTGATACCCAAATTGCGTTTGTACAAGTTCATCACTCAACTGTCCAGGCTCAAGTACAAATGCTGCTGCCTCAAACTCAGGAACCATCAAACCTCGCGCAAAAAATCCAAGATCACCCCCGACATCTTTTGTCCCATCGGTACCAAATTCTAAAGCAAGTGTAGCAAAATCCTCTCCAGCCTTAATTCTATCAAGCACTACTTGTGCACGCGCCTTTACACTATCATCAGATTCATCAGCTTCTGGCTGAAATAAAATATGTCGAGCATGTACCTCTTCAACCATATATGTATCATCAACAGCAAAATTTGGATCCAAAAATACTTGTTGCAGTTTATCTTCTAACGCAAGTGGACGAACCACATTATCCACAAATTCATCAAATGTCCATCCATACAAATCCATAATTTGTGTTTGTGCCTCTTCTTCTGAAGGAAATTCAGACAATACTTTTTCCCGTTCAGGAGCAAGATCTTCATCACTAACCTTAACATCAAATTTTTGAGCTAACTCCGCCAAAATAGTATTTGCGGTTAATCGCACCAATACTTGATCAGAAATTTGTTCATCCGTAATTGGGACAGGCTGTTCAGATACTTTTTTATAAAAACTCTTAAGCGCAGTCAAATCACGAATATATGCCGTATATGGCACTTCCCTATCATTTACCTTAACAGCGGCAAAATGAAAGGTATCAGCCATACTCATTACAAAAGGATGAGTAGAAACATTCTTGGCAGCATACGCACTTCCACCAATAACACCACCACCAATTACCACAATTGCCCCCAATAGGCCAATAACAAATACTCGTAAATTATTTTTTTTCTTCTCTGGAGAAGAAACAGGAGCTTCAGCCTTAATGGCCGGTTGTTCTTGCATATCCATAGTAACTATATATACATTAAAAAATTATGATGACAGGTCTTTATGAATAAAATAATACCACCATTTAATAGGATTACTCAAGCCCCCCTGAACATGTTCCTCCCCAGCATCAACTTCTTCATAAATCGTAGGAGTATTTACCACAATAACATGTTCTCCGGGTTTTTTGTATTGCAACTCTTTTCGTGCCGTTTCTTCCACAAAGGTATCACTCATCACATAGTCCAAAATTTCCAATGATTCGAGTTTCTTTTTTTCAAGCGCACCTACTTCTCCTTGCAACGCCTCAATTTCTTTGTGAATATGATAATCTTGATAATAATTACGAAAAAAAGCAAATATAAACAAACAAGACAACACCAGCCCACAAATCAAAAAAAGCGGTGAAGAAAAAAACCGTTGAATAAAGATTCCATGTGCACGTTTCTTGAGCATACAACCATTAGTATATCACAAACTATTCTCTCGCAATAATAGCCGCACGAAGAACAGAACGATCATCCCACGGAATCAACGATCCTTTCACCACCATTGCCTGTTCACTTCCTTTTCCCGTGACTAAAATAATATCTCCTGGTTGTGCAAGTGATACTGCTTTTTCTATTGCCTCCTTACGACTCACAATTTGAAACAATGTTTCATTATCTTTTTTCCCAGTTTTGCGAACAGCAGATGCCACATCCTTCATAATAGTTTCAGGATCATCATCATACGGATCTTCATCTGTTACCACAATAATATCGGCTCGTTGTCCCACCATTGTTCCCACCGTAAACCGTCGTTCAATATCACGTCCCCCACCAGTAGAACCCAACACATGAATCACTCGAGTAGGATTCAACAACCGCACAACTGAATACAACTGTTCCATAGCCTTTGGCTCAAATGCATAATCAACAATAGCCTGATATCCATGTTTTTCTGCTTGAGGCAAAAATTCAATTCTTCCTGGGATACCAGCAATCTCTCCAAGTTTTGCAATAACCTGATGAATGTCGATATTCAATGCCTGACACACACCAAGTGCCGCCAATATATTAGACACATTATGTTCACCAAACAATCGTGAATTAATAGCCATTGTATCAAGATCAAAATGAAGCCCATTCTTACGAACCTCCACATCTTTTGCTAATAACAACGGCATCCCATCATCCAACAATTTTTTTTCTACATACAATACCTGATCATTTCGTGCAAAAAGATACGAAGAATCAAACGCAAATTGCAAAAATTCATTTGCATATTCATTTGCAGCATTCACCACACAAAATCGAGGCACTTGTTTTCCTGCCAAAATTTTTCTTGATAAATGAGACACATACGAAAAAATACCAAGCTTTGCCGCCTTATAATTTTCAAAACTTCCATGAGAATCAATATGCTCTGGATATAAATTAGTAAGAACAATACCATCGTAGGCAATAAATCGATGTCGATGCTGCAAATACCCTTCAGACGTTGTTTCCACAATTGCCACATCACAATGATGTTCCACCATTTTTCGTAAATATTGTTGTACTTGCATTTTTCCAAGCATAGTCATTTTTTGATCATTCCATTGCTGCTTTCCGGCAATATAAAAATCAATAGTAGACAACGATCCCACCGCAAGTCCCGCTGCCTCCAATAACTGACGCAACAAAAATGCCGTACTGGATTTTCCACTTGTTCCCGTAATACCAATTACAATTAATTCTTTTGAAGGATATCCATATTCCCGAGCGCCTTTCCACGCATAATACAAATGACGCAAATTCAAAATTCGTCGTGGAATATATGTTCGTATATATTTTTTCATAAAAATTATTCTAAATCGTAACGAAAGTATTCCTCACTATTCACATCATCAACCTCTTCGTAAAAGCCAACACGCTCTAAAAAAGCCTCTCCAGAGGGAGTGTCTGCTTTAGCGGTAATATACGCATGTTCTTTTTCTTTAGCAATATGAACAAGTCTTTCAAATAACTCTTCCGCCAAACCAGAACCTCGTTCTTCTTCATCAACCAAAATTACACCAAACTGCGTGTATACTTCTTGATGTTGATCTTTTCCCTCAGTATAGGTAAGCATACCACGAATATCTTGACCATCCGTCACTTCAATAACGTCAAATCCATCTAATGCCGTTTCTATAATATACTCAGCATCTCCAGGATACTGTTCTTTAATAAATCGAGATCTTCTATTAAATAATCGATGTTCCTGAGATCTTTGATCTTCATAGAAATGCTGTTCACTATGTCTTCCTCTCATATACTTTTTTAATCCTTTAAACTCAACTCATATACCACATGTTCAATCTTTTGCACGGCAGCTTTTGCTTGATCAAATTTATTCCGCAAATAACTCGTAAGATTAAACTCCGTCAATTCACCAACAATATCCTGAGCCATACGTGCACACGCAGTTACGCTTTCTCTATCACGTGCCGTAGCAGCTTTAATAGCATACCTATACAATTCTCCTGGCACATCACAAAGACCGGCAATATATACTTTTGAAGAAATCGTCATTCCCATAATTTTTCCAATCTTTTTTGTTGTCAAAAATTGATAAAACAATGTTGCTTCTACATATTCCTCTTGCGCAGCCTTCACTGATCCCTCTTCAGACAATTTCACATACTTCTTGGCAATTTGTTTCAATAATGCTTCTGCCGCAGCCAATTTTTCTTTTGCCTCCTTCATATCATCTCGATGCACAGCAAAAATAGCTCGCTTTGAAATATGAAGTGCATCATCAGCAAGTTTAATAACCGCACGACGCTTTTCAGCATAATCAAGCAACTCTTTTTTAATACCACGTAAATAGGTAACCTGTAATGTCATACATCATCAACTTAGTAAGTAACCATTCATCATACACCTATGTCTACCCTGAATAGTTACTCACCAATGTCATCATTTTCTTCGCACAATAAAAATAAATTTAACGGTTTCCATCAACAAAATATTAAATAACCCAAAGGCAATCATTACCCCCCAATGCCACAATGACAACGGCACCGTCCGAAGCAACAATTGCAATGCTGGTACATAAATCGCCAACAACAGCATTACCCAACCAAAAAGCACGGCACCAATCAAATACATATTGGAAAATGGATTCATCTGCCAAATCATCCGACGCAAACTACGAATAGAAAAAATAAAAAAAAGCGAACCAATAGCAAACCCCACAAATACTATTGTACGAGTAAGCGCGAGGTCACCAGTCTTATAGAAAAAATACACAAAAATAGAAAAAAGCGCCACATTCGACAATACACTTTCCAAGATCACCATCACTCGCATTTCAGCATCAATCAAAGATTCCCCCTTTTTCCTTGGCGGATCTGACATATTCTCTCTACTCGTTTTATCAAACGCAAGTGCTATGGCCGGAAATCCATCTTCAATAATATTCACCCACAAAATTTGTACCGGCAATGCTGCCAAGGGCAAACCAGCCAGAATACTCCCAGTGACCATAACCACTTCGGAAAAACTCCCAGCCAACAAATACAATACCACCTTTTTAATATTTTCATAAATCCCCCTTCCCTCTTCAACAGCATGAACAATAGTAGCAAACCGATCATCCAGAATAACCATATCAGCCGTTTCCTTTGCAACATCAGTCCCAGAACCAAGCGCAATTCCTATATCTGCCGCCTTAAGGGCGGGAGCATCATTCACACCGTCTCCTGTCATAGCAACAACTAGATTTTGTGTTTGAAGCGCCTGTACAATACGAATTTTATGTTTAGGATCAACACGAGCAAAAATACTCACAGATCCAATAGCATCCCGAAGCTGTTCATCCGACATATTTTCAAGCTCACTGCCATCAATCACTCCCCCCGTTAATCCAAGTTGCATGCCAATAGATTGTGCCGTTGCCGCATAATCCCCCGTCACCATAATCACCCGAATTCCAGCCGCCCGAGCAATGCCTATTGTTTCCACAACATCATCTCGCAAAGGATCTTCCATTCCAACAAGACCCAACAACACAAAATCATAAATATCGTTTGACGTAATGTGTGTCGTTTTTTTTGTCATTGTTTTATACCCAATAGCCAATACACGCAATCCCCAAGATGTTAACGCATTCATTTGTTCCTCAAACCACGCACGCTGTTTTTTGGTAAGCTTCTTTTTATCTCCATTAAAATCAATATAATACGTTGCCCACGGCAGCAATACATCAAACGCTCCTTTCACGTACAGTGCATAATCAACATCTTGTTTATGCAACGTTGCCATAAACTTATTATCACTCGTAAATGGAATTTCTGCTATCCGTGGAAATACATCATCCAGTTCATACTTTTGTACTCCTACTTGTGCCGCAACACGAACAAGAGCAACCTCTGTTGTATCCCCCACAAACGTCCATGAGCCAACATCATCAGTAGGATTCTGCAATACGGCATCACTACACAACACTCCCGCACGCAAAAGAGAAAATACCTGATCATATTTTTCATTTCGAGTACGTGAGACCACCTGCAACTCTGACGCATTATACGTATTTTTTCCCGTTACCACATGAGTTACCCGCATATCTCCCACAGTCAATGTTCCTGTTTTATCTGTACAAATAACATTCACAGAACCAAGTGTCTCTGCCGCAACTAACTTTCGCACCAAAGCCTTACGCTTCAAAATAAACTGCATACCAATAGCCAAAATAACAGTCAAAGAAATAACAAGTCCTTCAGGAATAGCAGCCACTGCCACCGCTACAGCCGTTTCAAATAACGAAAATAACGTATAATCTTCCCCACCAAACAACACACCAAATACCAACATAAACGCACAAATAATAACCACAATAATCGTAATCACCCTCGCCAAATGATTCAACTGCATTTGCAAAGGAGTTTGTTCATCAGTTGTTTCTTGTACCAATGTTGCAATTTTTCCAATTTCAGTTTCTCCATTCGTTGCCGTTACCAATACAACAGCTCGTCCAGAAGTAACAATCGTTCCCGCATATACCATATTAACTCTATCTCCAAGTTGTTTTTCTCCACGCAAAGTAGTCGCATTTTTTTTCACTGGCTGCGACTCCCCCGTAAGAACAGCCTCATTGACAAAACAATCCACAGCATCAATAATCCGCCCATCAGCTTGAATTTTACTCCCTGCTTCAACAAAAAGAATATCTCCTGGAACAATCTGGGTAGTATTTACGTGTTGTTTCACTCCATCCCGCATTACCAACGCATGATATGATACCAGCTGACGCAACTTATCAAGCGCAGAACTTGCCTTATATTCTTGAAAAAATCCAATAGCAACATTAATAAATATGGTAGCCACAATAACCACCATATCAATATACTCATGAAGCAACGCACTAATAATTGCAGCAACAACCAAAATAATAATCAAAGGACTCTTCCATTGACTAAACAAAATAATAGACCACGCACTTTGTTTTTCCCTGGCTTTCGTGAGGATGTTACGACCATACTCACTCAGACGCTCAGCGACAACCTTCGCCGTAAGCCCTTTTCGATTAGTTTGAAACTCGGTAAATAATTGTGATATACTTTTTTGGTAAAACATAAGGTTGACATTATTTTTCTAATAGTATATCATATCCGCGCCAAATTAATTGAGAAATAACGTTAATAAATGACCCAAATTACGTAAAACCATGGTCTGGTAGCTCAGTTGGTAGAGCAGTGGCCTTTTAAGCCAACGGTCGTGGGTTCGAACCCCACCCGGATCACAAAAATAAAATAGTCGCCTGAAAAGGCGGCTGTTTTATTTTTATTATGCTGGGCGAGAAGTTTATGCCCCGTAGCGTAGCGAAGGGGTAAGCCCCACCCGGATCACATAAAAATAGTCACATGAAAAGGTGGCTATTTTATTTTTATCTATAACGACGAACAACATACCTTAACAACAAAATATTTGATATACTCAACTAATAATAAACAAATGTGAATTATTCGTGTCATTTGTAATATATATGCCTGTCATCCTAAACGCTATCTTACCAATATTTTTTCTTATTTGTATTGGAGTACTATTGCGTTTCATCCTAAACAAAAAATGCACACTCTTCCCCGTATTTGCAAAAAAATGCCGCGCGCACAACGACACTTGGTCAATAATCCTCAACAAATACGTCATCTATATTGCCCTTCCTGCACTCCTTTTTTATAGCCTTGCCCACACCACAAAAGAATTTTTACCGCCACTAAACATCGTACTCATAAACATCGCCATACTCATTGGCATCATTCTCATCACCACACTTGTCACAAAAATACTCAAATTAAAAAAAGAACTTGCCCTTACCTATATTTTCTGTACCTTTTTTGGAAACGTTGCGTACATTGGATTCCCATTTATTTTTGATCTCTATCCACAAACGGCAAGCGAATTAAGTATACTTATCGCAATTCATGTTGGCGTAGCATTTACCCTCGGTGTATTCATCCTTGAATACTACAAATCAAATACCGTCAACATTCTCCATGTCATCAAAAAAATAATCACCAATCCCCTGCTCATTGCCATTGCTCTTGGATCAATATGTTTTGCATTAGGGATTACACTTCCACATAGCATTGACCGAACCATAGAAATGATTGCAGGCAGTGCGTCACCAGTAGTACTTATTGCCATAGGATTGTTCATGGCCAAAAAAATAGAATTCGATAGCGACTTCTGGCATGCTGTCACCATAAGTGGTATCAAACTTGTTATTATGCCCAGCGTTTTTATCCTAGCAACACTCCTTACCAAAACAGCAGGATCAATGATCCCCTCAATTATAGAAGCAGCAATGCCCGTTGCACTCACCAACTTTGCCCTTGCCGAAATATACCCTATGAAGAAAAAAATAATCGCCGACGCGATTATTATTAGTACATGGATTTCCATTATTAGCTTAACCGTTCTTTCCTCATTCTTTATCTAACGCATACAAGAGAAGATACCGTACAGGTATAATAATATCTCTATCGTCTCACCACCTTTGCAAACACCTCAATAATTTTTTCTTTCGTAGCGAGTGGCATTACCTTATGCAATTGTTTCCCCAACTGATTTCTTTTTTGTGTATTCGCAAGTAATTCTTTAATAGTTTTTGCCAAAAAATTTCCATCACTTGTTTGTTCATCAACAATAATAACGGCATGTTGTTCTGCCAAAAAGGTAACATTATCCACTTGATGCCCAGGCTTTGGAATCAAAATAGAGGCTTTCCCCATAGCAGCCAATTCCGTAATAGTTCCAAATCCACCACGAGAAACAACAATATCAGCAACCGCATACGCATCCTTCATTTCATCAGTAAAAAATTGATACACATGATAAAAATCAAAATGTTTTTCCGCACGTTGCACTAATTCTTGAGGCCGATCTTTTCCAGATAAATGAATTACCTGACACACCCCATCTAAATGTTGTACTGCCTGAGTAACCAATTGATTTACCCGATGAGATCCCGTTCCCCCACCAGTAGCAAACACTACAGGTAACGACGCATCCAAACCAAACCGTTTGATCGCCTGTTTTTTATTACCAGATAAGACCTCTTGACGAATAGGATTTCCTAACCAAATAGTTTTTCGTTTTGGAAATGATTTACTATGTCGTTCTAGTGCCGTCGTAATTCTCCTCGCAAATGGCACCATAAGCGTATTTGCCAACCCAACATCCACATCCTGCTGATGTACCCATGATGGAATACCAAACAGCCACGCCGCAATATGAAGCGGCACAGACACATATCCCCCAGCAGAAATACATATATCAGGGCTTTCCTTATAACAAAGATATAACGACTGCAAAAACCCTATTCCAATACGAACAATATCAATAAAGAAAAACGGAGAAATATACCGGCGAAATTTTCCAGAAGACAATGGAATAAACCCAACACCTACTCGTTCAACCAAATCTTTTTCCGGACCATTTTTTGTGCCCACCCACAAAAATTCTGCATCTGGATACTCTTCACGCAATACGTCATGAATCGCCAAAAGCGGCGTTACTGGCCCAAGCGTTCCCCCACCGGAAAATAAAATAGTCATAATATATTACGAATAACGAATAATCCCAATTTACGAATCCTATAATAACTTTGGTTTTAAAATTCTTTTAACAAAAAGAGATTTTGGATAAAAATTGATAAGTAAACATAATTCTTTTTCACTACTTGTAAGGTATCTCATACATTGGTGATAATTGTTTCTGAAAATTTGAGGAACTCTTTTAATTTCCAAAATCACGTTATCATCAATCAAAAAATCTACTCTATTCCGACCTTGCCGTTCACCCACAAAACTTATGGGCAAAACCTTTTCCCGTTCATATTCAATATTTTTTACTGTCAAACCATGTGCTATTGCATCACAATATTGTTTTTTATTTCTATATGAACCAAGATAATTATGTATGGTAAAACATATTCCTACTAACTCATAGCACAATTGCTTATGCAATAAATTCCCCCTCCTCATAGTTATCTTGTTTATTAGTACATTCGGATTATTAGTTATTCGTAATCCGATGCTTACTCACATTCAACACAATACCAAACCCTGCTAAGGCAATCATTAATGCTGTTCCCCCATGGCTCACAAGCGGCAACGGAACTCCCGTCAATGGCATAAGGCCAACCATAGCTCCAATATTAAAAAATGACTGCACCAAAATCCAAATAATAATACCACACACCAACAACCGACCAAACTGATCCGGGGCATCCTTTGCAATGCGAAACGCACGAAATGCAATAAGCAAAAGAAAAAGAATAAATAATGATGCGAATACAAATCCCATCTCTTCTGCTATTACGGCAAAAATACTATCTGCATGCACTTCTGGTAAATACTGAAATTTTTGCCGAGAACGACCAAGCCCTTGCCCAAATACCCCACCAGAACCAATAGCCAAAAACGCTTGGTTAATATGATACCCAATCCCCTGAGGGTCAAGCTCTGGATGTAAAAATGTGGTAAACCGAGCGGCACGATACGGTGCCACCGCAATAAGTATAATCAACGCAACCACTCCCAACAACGCCAATGCCAACAAATGTTTATACTTCGCACCAGCAACAAACAACAACCCAAACAAAAGAGAAAACAAAATAGATACCGTTCCTACATCAGGTTGCAACACAACCAACAGTACAGGAATAAACCCCACAATCAACGACGGAATAAATCCTTGTTCAAGTTCCACCAAATCATGTCCCTTATGCACCAAAAATGCCGACATAAAAATAACCATCGCCAACTTTGCGAATTCGGCCGGTTGAAAAGAAATAGGACCAATCACTAACCAACTATGTGCTCCCGTATTCAAATTTGATCCAATACCAGGAATAAATACTAAAATAAGCAAAAGCAATGAAAATCCAAAGATAGGAGTGGCAAAACGCAACAATTTTCGATAATCAAATTTAGCAAAAAACAAAAATGCCACTATTCCAGGCAACACACCATACAAAAGCTGTCGCTTAATAAAAAAATAATTATCACCAAATCGTTGATATCCAACAGGAGAACTCGCCGACGCAAGCATCACCAACCCAAAAATCAACAATATGCCAACATACAATAAAAATACATAATCTGCTTTTTTCTCTGTGACAGACATACCAGATAATAAAACCTAAGATTTTAGCCTTATGTTGTTATACATTTAAAAACACGAGCAACCACGAACCCACAAACAAAAATAACTGACACAGTACCGCTATACCAATAAGCAAATACGCAGCAAATTTACTCTTTGCAAACAAAAACCATCCCAAAAACACATTTACCAAAAAAATAAACAGCCCCGCAAGTGGTGCATAAAATACTTTCCACCAGTCTCCCACCAAATCAACACCAAATAACGTATTGTAATGTAAAAATAACAAATCCTGCTGCGGACGAATATTAAGAAGTAACCATCCCCACGTAAGAATATGCAACACAAAAAAAATCCCAAACATAATCTTATTTGGCAAACGTTGCAAATACAATTTTAATGGATACCAGGTAGACATAAAATTTTCAAAAATATGTATTCTGTAGAGAATAAAAATTACAACTCTGGCGGATTATCAATATCAATAACTTCGTTCACTTCTGGTAATTCTTCCATAAGTGATTTTTCCACGATATTATAAAACGTAATACTCGTAATAGGACACCCGTGGCAGCTTCCCGTAAACTTGAGCTGTACCACACCATGTTCATCATCCACATCAACGATAGCAATACTTCCCCTATGCATGGCCAAAATAGGCCGCACATGATCTTCCAGTACTTCCTCTACTCTATTTCTGAGGGTAGACATACAAAATATACAATAGATGAGGTACGCATTAGCCGAGATAGTATACCTCACAATGTCGCACGTCTTACCTTCAAAGTATATCTAAAATAAGCTCTATTGACAAGATAAGACCCTCATGATATGATTCTGATCGTTATTCAAATATTACGACATGGTCAGCGACGTACCTCGTCAAGGAGGCAGGGACGGGCAGCTTAAGTGCAATACACACATATGGCACATAAAAAAGCAGGTGGATCCACTCGCCTGGGTCGAGACAGTAATCCTCAGTATCTCGGCGTAAAAGTGGGAGACAGTCAAATGGTAAAACCTGGAATGATCCTTGTACGACAACGAGGAACAAAACTTCGTCCAGGAAAAAACGTACGACGTGGAAAAGATGATACGTTGTACGCAGCACTTGGTGGAAGAGTAAAATTCAACCAGAAAAAAACAAAACGGTTTGATGGATCACTAAAACTTAGTAAATTCATCAACGTTATTCCAACAACATAAAAAAATCACCGGCAACATAGCTGGTGATTTTTTATTTCATAAATAAAAAGTCAGGATCTGAGAATGTATAAAAAAAACAAAAAAAGGTATACTAAGAGTAATACCATATGCAAACATTCATTTTTACCGTAGCAAAAGCAACAATAATTCAATGCCTTGGCGTATTTGGATTATTTTTTTTATTTGGCTTTGTTTTATACCTTCTCCAAAAATATATCCAAAAATTATATACCAGCACCGTTGGTTGGAAAGGAATCCTTTTTACCGCATGGATTGGAACACCTATCCATGAATTCAGCCACGTAATACTCGCTAAACTTTTTCGTTATGAGATAACCGACGTTGCCATTTTTCGTCCCAACAAAGAAACAGGCGGACTCGGTCATGTAGAATATTCATTCAAAAAATGGAGTGTCATACAACGCATTGGACGATTTTTTGTTGGTGCGGCTCCCATGATTATTGGATCCATTTTTCTTGCGCTTATCTTTCGTTTTCTCATGCCAAATGGAAGTAGTTTATTTCTCCTCCCCACAAATGAGACAAACACCCTCACCACCATTTATGAAAGTACCATTCGCACGCTCACGACTCTTTTTTCTTTCAAACAATTTTCCTCTTGGAACTTCTGGCTTACCCTTTATATTTCATTTTGTATTGCCAGCCATATTGCTCCTAGCAAACAAGATCGTAAACAAATGTGGTCTGGACTTGTGTGGCTGCTCGTTTTTCTTGGCATAGTAAATGCTATTGCCCTCTGGGCAGGAGTAAACATCACCGAACTCATCCTCAAAACGAATCATTTTCTTGGCGTCTTTACCGCAATGTTTACCTACGCCGTCGTCATTTCCTTCCTCCATCTTTTGATAACCACCATCATCCTTAAACCCTTTTCAAGATAAACAACCCACATGTTGGTCACAAAAGGTATACCATAAAAAAAGACACTAAATATACATTTAGTGTCTTTTTTTTATTCCACAATATTACCCAAACTGCGACAAATCAACACGAGGCTTTTTGGGAGACTGATCATCTTTTACCAATACATCCCCAATCCAAAATGTTTCAATGATTAGCCGAATTCTCTCCCCTTCTCGCTCTACCACTTCCCCATCATATTCACCACTATGCGCAGTATGTCCAGTGTATGACGCTTGTTTTTGATCAAGATGTATATTCACCTGAAATCCATTTGGTATCACATCAAGATAGCAATGGAACCGTGGATATATCAAAGCGCCCAATCGTCGTGCATAACTTACCGTTTTTGTTTGAATTTCTCCATATCCACATTTCCGAATCAACTGTTTTGGTGGAAGAGTATATTGTCCAATAAAACGTAATTTCATACCACACGATTATTTGGCTACTCCAAGTACTTCATTACGCAAGGCACCAATTCCTATTCCTTTCTTTACCGAAAATGGAATAACAAGATGAGGGGCACAAGTTTCTTGAAGTAATTTAATACTCTTTTTATATACAGATGGTTTAATTTTATCTACCTTATTTGCCACAATAACCACTGGTTTATGTGCCTGTTCCAGAGCGGCAAGCATTTCTCTATCATCATCCGTCAGCCCCACATGTGCATCAACAATAAACACAATCAACTGCTGATCGTAATGAGAGGTAAATAAATACCAATCAATCAATTCTGAAATTTTTTCTCGAACCAATTTTGATGCCTTTGCATACCCATACCCTGGCAAATCAATCAAATAAAACAATTTGTTGATATAAAACACATTAATTTGCTGTGTTCTCCCTGGCGTTGAACTTGTCCGTGCCAACTGTTTTATGTTGGTGAGAATGTTAATGACGCTTGATTTACCCACATTAGATCGTCCAATAAAGGCAACCTTTGGTCGATCCATCTCAAGTATGTCATCAGGGCCTACAACTCCTTTAATAAATTCTGCTGATTTTATATTCATATATCCTGATTAATCAATAATATTTTTTCCTTCCTCGATAGTTTTTTAATACGAACTTCTTCCTTACACGCAGCAGATCTATCGGGAAACATGGAAGAATATACCAGTCTAACAGGTCTTCTCGATTTTGTATAGCGCGCACCCAAGGAAGAAAAATTGTGTTCTTCCATCCGACGCTCTAAATCTGTTGTAATACCAGTATACAACGTATCGTCAACACATTGAAGAATATAGACAAAATACATGAAAATGCAGTAAATATCGAGGGTATACTGCCCTACCACAGCAATATACCAAAAGTTTGTATTTTATACCATTTTTGGTATAATTTATATACAAAAGTTTGGATAAAAACCAGTTAGCTGAAATTGGGCTACCTATATCTATTTTCCATGATTAGGATTAGGCTTTTAATAGATCTATAATTTATTCATTAATCCAAAATCTTATGGAGTACAAAACAAATCCCTGGACAGTCGTTCTTGCCGTACTAATCACAACCGTTATTGTCGGTGGCGGTGTTTATTATTGGCAAACTCAAAATTCTACAAAGGTTTTGCCCGTGGAAGAAATCACGACTCAGCCTACAACTTCTGACACCAAAGAAACATTTCATGTATATGATTGGGAAACTCAAGGAATGACTTTTAATTATCCTGACGGCTATAACGTTCTTGAGCGAAGTGATGGCAATGTATACATTACCACCGCCACTAAAATTTCAGATGGAGATAGTTCAGTTTTTTCGACTCTTGTAGAAATTGATTCAGGCACATCACTCGAAGAACGTCTTAATGAATACAGTCAAAATGACAAATTCAGCCAAACAAAAGAAGTTATCGGCAATAATGAGTTCACAAAGGTGAATTTATACGCAAACTTCGGTGGTTTTGATTACAGCCGGTACTTACTTGAAATTGACGGAAAGCTCCTTGACTACAAGGTTGGAAAAGACGAAGGAGAAATGGCTTTAGAAGTGCTTGAATCAATCCAATTTTAGTCGTCTACAAGGAAAATCAGCCCAACATCAGCTAACAGTGTATAAACGGCTCACTTCGTTCGCCCAAATTGACCAGCAGTAACCCTTCGGGATATCCTACTGCTGGTCATATTCGTTTATACGCGAACGTTATACGAAATTATGATAAATTAAACGTATGAATATGGAAAGAAATTTTAGACCAAAATCACAGGAGCACTTACAAGCCCAAGTTGAAGCGTTCGGCGACAAAGGCGTAAAAGAATTTTCTAACGAACAAAAAAAATTACTTCAGCATTCAGCTGAACTTGCCAAAATAGATGACCTAGATAACCTACCTCCAGATTTATCACCAGAACTTACCGAGTTAATAGAATCTAATCGACAGCGCTATATTGAGTTTTTACGCAGAGGAAAGAAGGATGAAATCCAATTTAGAAAGGAAAACGCCGAACGCTTCAAAGAAAAATTTGAACCTGCTATCAATGCGCTGAAAGAAAAAATGGAAACAGGTGGCGCAAAAGAGCAATATCTAGGTTCCGGCAACAATGGAGACGCGTACCGAATTGAAGTTGACGGAAAAGAATATGCCGCAAAATTTTCTCGTTTACTGACACAGGCCAATTTCGAAATCAAGCCACTTCTCCGTGCTGAAGGCATAGAACATGCGGCACAACTTGCAGCATATTCTTTCGAGCATCAAGTGGTCATTATGGAATTGATGCCTGGAACAGACGTAACAAATTTTTCGCCTGAAAATGCTCCTGACTATTCTGATGATGATATCGTTCAACTCATTGAGACGGTACAAGAGCTCGATCGGAATGGGCTTATGATTGATCCAAAACCGTCCAATTTTCTTTACGACGAAAAAGAAGGTTTTAGTGTGCTCGATTTTCACTTGAAACAAGCACACCACGAGTCTTTGGCTGATTCGATCATGAGTTTAAGAATAGCATTGACTGCTAGAAAATGGCCTAGACTAAATTACAAGGCTGATGACTATGACGAAAAATCAGCTGAACAAAGCATAGAACAAAACAAGATATATCTTCCGATGATGGTGCGCCTCCTAACAATTCTCCGAGATAAGTTTCCTGAGATACTCGAAGACTATAAACGTGCATATGCAAAAAAAGAGGCAAACCCTAGAATCATCCAAAGCCCAATCATAGACCGAAGATACATTCAAACCGACCATCCAGATCTCGCTCCGAATTTAAAAAAGTTAGAAGAATTGGGATTCTAAAAAATTGCCCCGATTTCATATTCCTCCCTTCGGTCGAAATTAAAAATGTATTATTACATCGCACAACATCGTGTATGAAGCTACGGATTTTTACAAAAGCCTCCGCCCAAATTGCTTCACAAAACATCGCATACACGCGAACGTTAATTTACGAATCAGACAATTTTATTGTAAAATCTTTTGATAATACAAATCCTCACATTGATAGAGAAAATGGTGGACATATTATAATTTTTCCAAAAATACCAGTTGTTGACAGACAACATCTTTCACCAAAAAAAGCTATTGAACTAATGAGATTAACCATTGTCGTAGGACAAGCCATGACAAAAGTAATGAATGAACATGGGGTAGATATTGGAAGAATAAATTATCAAGACAATGGAAATTGGAGCGTTTTTGAGTCAACAGGCCCACACCTTCATGTTCATATATATGGACGAGCAAAAAGTGCAAAAATCCAAAAATATGGTCAAGCATGCAACTTTCCACATATAGCAGAAAAACCTGAATACTATACGCATTTAAAACCGCTTACTAAAGAAGATACCAAAGACATAAAAACTGAAATCGAAAAATTACTTAAAGAAGAAAAATTTTTGGATTCTGAATGGAAACTTTCCTAAAACCAAAAAAACAATTCATATTTACTCAAACCATCGCTTAAAAAAATATGAATGGTGAGGAGCAAACAGTATGAGACTGTCTGGCTCCTCTGTATGAATGATGATCGATCATATTTTTCGCGGATCGATCGTACGCGTGGCAATACGTTAATGGCCTTTATACAAAAGGTGCGTCGCCACCAGCTCTGCCCACCATTCCGGCTCGACACAGCAGATGCCTCCCCTACGGGAGACCCAACTTTCGGGATCGAGAAGATCCAATTCTCCTCTATACCCCGTGAAGATTCGAGCAGACTGGTGCCTCGCCACAATGATCCGCAAATCAGAATCTGAAAAACCAAAGTTCCTCAGCGCGGAAAACAAGGAGGTGTAGTAGGCACGCACCTCATCGTCAGACGTAGACTCCTTGAAACAAAAGCACCCTGATCCAGGAAATACCACCCCCTGCAACTGCAGAAAAGTGACGATCACTTGACAAGTAGCCTTCCAAGCAGCAGAGCGCCGTGTATGCTCGATCTCCTTCTCGAGTTCGTGAGCGATTTCAATGAGCTTTTTGATGTTTTCCATTTTCCTTCTCCTTTTTTTAGATCACTTTGAAGAAAACTACTTCTTCCTAAAAAAGGAAGAATTCTCCCGAGTACGACAACACACAATCGAAGCCTCCCAACAATGTCCGTTGGAAACTGCCATGACCCAGTTGTGTGTGTTGTGAAAATTCTGCCGGAATCCTTCCTCCGACAGGATTCTTTCGGCATCTTCGTAGCTACACGGTCCTACGACCTCAGGAAGATAGTTCGTGTTTGGATTAGAACTTCTCACGTAAATCATGTAGTCCATGATATCCTCCTTTAAAAAAGTTACGTAAGCCTATGCGCCAGATCGACTTACACACGCACCTTAATGCTATTTCTATATTTTGTGTTTTATAATAAACAATATTTTTATAGTATTTTGCTAAAATTAGCTATTAAATCTTGTTGATAACTATTTTTGTGCGTTTATATTGACAAAAAAACAACAATATACTATAGTTATCCATTATATGAAAAACAACATCACCCTCATCAAAGAACTCCGAAGCATCGGCCTCTCCGAAAAAGCTGCCCTCGTGTATGCCGCCATTTTGGAAATGGGAACCGCATTCCCCTCTAAAATTGCAGAAACAACAACATTAAATCGCACCACGGTCTACCACATCCTAACGGATCTTTCCGTCAAAGGATTAATCACCGAAATAGAACAAAAAAAGAAACGATGCTATCAAGTTGAACCACCTAAACGGTTAATCAACTTCACAAAAATGCAAATCCGTCTTGCAGAAGAATCGGCAGAATGCGCAAAAAAAATCCTTCCAGAAATTGAAGGACTTTTTAACTTGCTCCCACACAAACCACGTGTTCGTTATTTTGAAGGCATTGAGGGAGTACTCGCGGTATACGAAGATCACCTCACAGAAAAAGAACCATACGAAATGTTGGGAATTAGTAATGTAGAAGCACTCATTCCATCACTCCCACATGAATTCGTAACAACATACGTCAAAACAAAAGAAACTCGTGGAATAAAAACCCGAGCAATATTCCCCGACACCAAATTTAGTACGTCATACGACAAACAAGTGTACAAAGGGATTGATAAAAAATTTATTCCAAAAATGAAATACATCCCTACAGAAAAATTTCCCTATAATTGTGAAATTACAATCTATGGAAAAGAAAAAGTATCCATCATCAATTTTCAAAAAAATGTTTTAATCGGCGTCATCATTGAAGAAAAAACAATCGCCGATATGATGCGGATGATTTTTGAACTTGCCTGGGTAGGCGCAGATAACACAAACAAAAAATAAAACTGACTATTATTAATATATACCTCTCACAAGGGTGCTAAACAGTTATAGATAACATCAAATTGATTTACCCATAAATACATTTTCCAAAACACCACTTTCAAAAAGTTTTTGCGAATCATCTTTTGCAACAATGTTTCCTTTATCTAAAACATAACCACGATTGGCAATATCAAGCAAAAATGTAATGTTGTGTTCAACAACCAAAATTGCCGTTTTATGTTTTTTGTTTATTTCCTTAATCTTCATAAAAACTTCTTTCACGATTTTTGGGGCAAGACCAAGAGATGGTTCGTCAAGAAGTAGCACTTTTGGTTCAGTCATCAACCCTCGAGCCAAAGCAAGCATTTGCTGCTGCCCACCAGAAAGCGTTCCCGCTTTAGCAGTACGCCTTTGATTCAATACCGGAAAAATTTTCATCACTTCAACAATTCGTCTTTTCAAATCCGTTTTATCGCTTACAATAAAACCGCCTATCTCCAAATTTTCTTCAATTGTTAAGTGACTAAATACCCGTCGACCTTGAGGGACAAAAGAAATACCTCTTTGTACAACTTCATGGGAAACTGGGATAATCTTTTTTCCTTGCCATAAAACGTTTCCTGAATGAATCAACTCCAAGCCAAAAATCGTTTTGAGTATCGTTGATTTACCCGCACCATTTGGTCCAATCAACGCCACAATTTCTCCTTCATCAAGTGAAATATCCACGCCATCAAGCGCCTTTACTCCGCCGTAGTGAACTGAAATATTCTGAAGTTGTAGTAAAATTTCTTTTTCCATATGTATTAATTACTCACCAACATACGCTTTAATAACTTCTCTTTTTTCCAAAACAGATTCTGGAGAACCTTCCGCCAATAAGGTGCCCTCGTCCATGATAAAAACATAATCACAAAGCTCCCGAATCAAACCTATATCATGTTCAATCAAAACAATCGTTTTATGTTCCTGAATTAACTCTTGAAAAACGCTAGAAACAATTTTCCTCATCTCTGGAAAAAGTCCGGCAAATGGTTCATCAAAAAAATAAATCTCTGCCTTCATAGCTAATGTTCGAGCAATCTCCAACAATTTCCTCTGACCGTAGGAAAGATTGATAGCCAACTGATTTCTCTTTTCCCAAAGATCAACTTTTTTCAAAACCTCCTCAGAAATTTTATAATGATATTTAGTGTATTTTTCAAAAAGGGAAATAAAAACATTTCTCTTGGTTACGACAACCAAAATGTTATCCAACACTGTCATTTGTTCAAACAGCCGGACATTCTGAAAGGTACGAGTAATACCATAAAAATAAGCTTGATGTGGCGATATTCTTGTAATTTTTTTTGTTTCCTCCACAATAATTTCTCCGCTATCCATTTCTAGAACACCACTCAAAAGATTAATGAGTGTTGTTTTTCCAGAACCATTTGGTCCAATAATACCGGTAATGTTACCTTTCTCAATCCCAATGGAAAGCCTATCAACGGCATAAACACCTCCAAATTGCTTGACTAACTGTTTTGTCTCAATAATTTTCATAACTTATATTCACCTATTACCCCTTGCGGCCGATAAAGCATAAGTAAAATTAAAATTATTCCATATACTACTTGTCGCATTTGAGCTTCAATACCAGAAGGGAAACCAACAAAACGCAAAATTTCTGGGAGAAGTATCAAAAATAACGCACCTAAAAGCGAACCACGGAGGTTAGCAAGTCCACCCAAAATGATAATGACGAGAATAAACATTGATTCCTGAAGCTGAAAGCTGGAAGGGTCAATAAACGTAATGTAGGAAGCAAAGAGAGAACCCGCAACCGCCGCCATCGCAGAAGAAATAACAAAAATGATAAGTTTAAAATACAATGTATTGTAACCAAAAACAGAAATAGCAATTTCATCTTCGCGAATTGCTTTCAATACTCGACCAAAAGAAGAATTAACAACAAAACGCGAGAAAAAATACACCAAAAATAAAAATATAAAAGAAAGAACCAAAAAATTAAAATTGTTTGCAAAGTTTATGCCAAATAATTCTGGTTTAGGAATTCCAGAAATACCCAGAGGACCCATTGTTAAATTTTGCCAATTTAAAAAGATAGCAAAGACAATCGTATTAAATCCAAATGTGCCAAGGGCATAATAATCACCTTTAAACTTAGACAAAACTACGCCGATGAGTGAACTTACTACCACCGCTATTACAATTCCAAAAATCAAAGAACTAAAAAATCCAATATCACTTTTTGTCAAAAAAATTGCAGTAGTATATGCACCAACACCAAAAAAAGCAGCGTGAGTTACGGACAAAAGACCCGTATATCCCACAACTAAATTCAAACTCACGCCTAAAATAGCATAAATGGAAAATAAAATGGCTAAATGAATTAGATACTCCATACTATTTATTCATAATTCCACGAGGACGGAAAATTAAAAAAACAATCAAAAGTGCAAACGAAATAGCATCTTTCCATTCACCAGATATTTTCCAAATGCCTAGATTTTCCACAAATCCCAAAAGAAATGCCCCCAAAACTCCACCGTAAATATTACCAATTCCACCAACAATGGAAGCAATAACACCTTTAAGCAATAAATTTAATCCCATGTTTGGTTCAATACCTACATCAAAACCAACCAAAATCCCGGTAAATCCAGCAATTGCCGAGCCAATGAAAAAAACATAACCAATAATTTTGTTAGTATCTATCCCAATAATCCGCGCCATTTCTTCATCCTCGCTGATAGCCCGTACAGCTTTACCAAATTGCGTTTTATAAAGAAGAATGACAAGTCCAAGCATAACTAAAACAGCAGATACTAAAATAACCAATTGCGTCTGTGTTATGATACCACCAAAAATTGTAAACAATTTTTGTGTAGTCACATTTTGTGGAAACATTTTAAATTTGCTGGAAAAAAGAATTGCTATAATAGCCTGTAAAGAAGTCATAGCTCCAAGCGATGCAACAAACAACACATTGTTTGACGCTTTGCGCCTACGAAGAGGAAGATAAATAAATTTATCCAAAGCAAAACCGGAAAACCCCGCAAAAGCTACCCCCAAAATAATAGCAACATAAATAGATACTCCTAAAGTTTCGGAAAAATAAAATACCGAATAGCCGCCGATTGCTGCCATTATGCCATGAGCCAAATTAAAAAATTTTGTCGCACCGTAAATAAGATTAAAACCAAGTACTACGAGAAAATAAATTGCTCCGGCAATAATACTATTCAAAATAAGTTGTGGCAGTATATTCATTTTACGTTATATTACCTATTTCATTGAATATTCTCAAATAAAATTGCCTCGCAAAACGAGGCAATTTTATTTCAAACATACGAAAGAATTTCTAGTTAGCAACAGTAACAGGTTTTCCATCTGTTATCATACGGACAGCTGCTTTTGAGACAACAATACCATCTTCGTTAACACTTAAAGTACCAAGCGCACCACTGAAATTTGTAATATTCATTAATTCATTTACTACTTGGTCACTTGTAGGTTTTGATGTACCTTCAACCTTTTCATTAGCAGCAACTATCAAATTAAAAATATCGTATGCATTAGCCGCTCCCAGTGTTGGAGACTTGCCGGTTTTAGCATTGAACTTGCTAATAAAATCTGCTGTTGGATCAGCGGAATTGATATACCATTCTCCCTCAAAAAGAACTAATTGCTCGCTAAGCTCAAAAGACTCTATAGATGTGATTGGTGTAGATATTCCTGCCTCTTTCATCTGCTTAACTAATATCTCTAATTCCGGTGAAAATGCCAGTAACAAGTAAATATCAGCCTCACTATCTTTTACTTTAGCGATGGTAGTCCTAAAATCTTTTTCACCAAAGTTGAACACTTGATCAGTCACTATTTCAATCCCAGTACCTTTTAATTGTTCTTTCAAATCGGCTATTACAGCGGCAGCTCCTTGTGCATTTCCTTCGAATATTCCAAGTTTTTTAATTCCTCTTCGTTGTAATTCTGCAATAAACACTTTATTTTCTTCAGATGGAGGTGTCCAGTGAATAAAGTTATATTTACCTTTTGCCACATTAGGATCTGACGCTATACCAAAATGAACAATGTTATTTTGTTCTGCAATTGGCGCAACTACATTTCCCGTTACGGAACTAAAAGTCACAAACGCATCAACAGTATCTGCGCTTAACAGCTTATAGGAAGCGCTTGCAGACATCTTCGCATCCAATTGGTCATCCTCAAATATTACTTCATATTTATTTTTTGTATCACCCAAATTTTCCTTGGCTATTAAAATAGCATCTCGTATACCTTCGCCCATAAAAGCAAGATCCCCTGTCAATGGCGCAACCACGCCTATTTTAATCGTTGTTTCTGAAACTTCTTTCGGGCTTCTTAATACAAAGTAGCCAATTACCACAATAGCAACGACCACAATTACTCCAATAACCCGTTTTGCCGATTGACTCATACATGTATGATAAAAAATAGTGTTAACAATGGTATACGATCTTATAAAAAAATCACATCGTTAAAATACATCTTTCCTTTGATTTATACAAGAAAATTTATATATATAACATAACTTTTTTCTACGCGGAGAGGAGGAGATTCGAACTCCTGAAGGACTTTCACCCTTACCGCCTTTCCAAGGCGGCGCACTAGACCACTATGCGACCTCTCCATTGAATTGTTTCATTATGTAAAATAAAAAATAGTTCCTCCGTCCAAATACAAAAAGAAAAACCAATACGACAAAAATTGAACATTATTTCCTAAAACTCCCTCGTTTCACAAACATATACCCCCCTATTGCCACCAGCACCATAGCAAAATACTGTGCCGGGGTCAATCCAACATATGTCGTATCTACACGCCAAAAATCAAGGACAAACCGCAAACACCCATAATAAACAAAAAGCACTGCCAAAAACCACCCCTCGAATAATTTCTTTTTCCTAAACACAACAAATACGAAAGCAAGAGGTAACATCCCAATAATCTCCAAAAGTGCCATATCATACCGAGATCCATTGCCAGGAGTCTTCATTGCCAAAAAGAAATTATTACTTTCCTTCCCTAAATGATCATGAATAAAAAAACAGCCAAACCGCGCAATAATCCATCCGCACACCGCCCCAAAACTCAATATATCCAGAAATGGCAGCAACTGTTTTGTTGATAATGTTCGCTTTTTCCAAAATAAGAACAACCCAACTCCCGCTCCAAAAATTCCTCCAAAAGAAGATAGTCCTCCATGCCACAGTTGAATAATTTCAAAAGGATTTGCTATATAAAATCCAATATCATAAAACAATACATGAAACACCCGAGAAAACAATATCCCAAAAAGAATCATCCATAATATAGCGTCATAACACAATTCAGAAGAAAATCCTTTTTTTTTCGCAACGCGAGTAATAATAACACTTGATAAAAAAATACCAAGAGCAACCATAAGTCCCCACACTTGAATAGATACAGGACCAAGGGGAATAGTTGTCCACTGAAACCATGGAATCATATAAATATATCAGTACACGAGGGATGAAGCGTAATTAAACAACATTAAACCTTCTTCCGAAACGTATTAATAATCTGTACAACATTTTCTTCTTTATCGACAATATGATACAACTCAACATCTTGCGAAGAAATAGTTTCCATCTTCCCAGCAAGAATACCACGAATATATGTATCAAGAGGCTTCCAAAATGCAGAGTCAAATAACACAATTGGAACGGGTTGCATTTTTTTCGTCTGAATAAGCGTTAATACTTCAAATAAATGATGCATAGTACCAAATCCTCCTGGAAAAAAGACAAATGCTTTAGATGGCGCCGTAACAATAAGTTTTCTCGTAAATGGAAACTGAAAAATAATAGATTTAGTCAAATAATGATTTACCATTTGTTCTCCATTCACTTGCATGCCAATACCAAATGATTCTCCCCCATTTTCCATTGCCGCTTTATTTGCTGCTTCCGCAATACCCGCTGCACCTCCAGTAACAATAGCATAACCATTTTCAACAAGTGACCGAGACAATCTATATGCGGCGATATAATAAGGACTATCATGTTTCACACTTCTCGTTCCCAAAATGGTCACATCTTCTACCAATCCAGTTAAAAATTCGAACCCTTCCACCAGCTCAGACATAATACGAAAAATACGCCAATCCACATTTTTTGCTCCATTATGAAAATTCATAGCAGACAAAGGACACGCCGAATTTTTTCCTTCACGGCCATCAATAATAGCAAATGCTTCTTCGGCAGTATCAACTAGATGCCAATTATCCATGGTACTCTGATGCCTATTATCAAGTTTGCACACCTTTTCTTCCAAAAAATCCAACAATGGTTGCCAAAATTCTCTTCCCACAAGAATAAGCGGTAAATCACACATTTGACCAAGCTCCATATGATCCACCACTTCAAAAAATTCATCCATTGTTCCGTAACCACCAGGAAAATAGACAAATGAATGCGCTGGTGAAGTCAACATGACCTTCCGAGTAAAAAAATAATAAAATGCCGTAGATTTTTTTACATACGGATTAATCCGCTGTTCAAATGGCAACTGAATATTTAATCCAACAGAATTACCATCCTTTTCAAACGCCCCTCTATTTGCAGCCTGCATAATTCCGGGACCACCACCAGTGATAGTGGTATATCCATTTTTTCCCAATAAACCTCCAAGCTCTCGAGCAATATTGTAATAAGTACTATCTTCAGGTAACCGTGCCGAACCCAAAACGGTGACTTCCTTATCCAGCTGGTTTAAAAACTGATACCCTTCCACAAATTCAGACATAATCCGAAAAATCTTCCACGTATCACGATAATCACCACTTTCATTAATGTAATAACTAAAATCTTCTTTGGCATCTTGTTCACACTTTTCTATAGTTTCTTTTTTCATAACACAACAAACATAATATTTTTTTAAAAAGTGGAACAATAACACACCTCCTTTATACAAGATGCTGTTCAATATGATGCCCAAGCCGTAACACGGTACCTTCGCCCATTCGGGGCCCCATAATATGCATACCAACAGGTAATCCTGCGTTGGTATTCCCAATAGGAATAGATAACCCCGGAATACCAGCCAGAGCTGCGGGAGCCATAAATACATCAGCTAAATACATAGCAAGGACGTCATCAGATTTTTCTCCAATACCAAATGCAGGAAATGGCGATGTTGGCGTAATGAGTGCATCAACTTCTGAAAAAACGTCTGTAAAATCTTGCATAATACGTGTCCGAACTTTTTGTGCTTTTCGATAATACGCATCATAATATCCCGCAGAAAGCGCGTACGTCCCAATCATAATTCGGCGTTTTACCTCTTCTGGAAATCCAGCTGATCGGGTAAACGCATAGGTATCATATAAGGAAAAAGCCTCGGTTGTCTGAACACCATACCGAATACCATCAATCCGTGCTAAATTAGAACTATCTTCACTCGGAACAACAATATAATACACAGGAATAGCATATTTTGTATGTGGCAAAGAAACAGGAACAATGATGATCCCCAAATCCGTTAATGATCGTATTTTTTCTTCAACCAATGCTTTTACCTCATCGTCCATGGCATCCACTTCAAAATATTCTTTTGGTACACCTACCTTCATGCCAGACACAGGAGTAGCAAGTTCCTTCGTATACTGAGGCACAACATCAGACACGGTAGTAGCGTCCTTTGGATCTTTCCCCGCAATAACTTCCATAAGGAATGCAATATCTTCCACAGATTTTGCCATCGGACCAACCGTATCAAGAGAACTCGCCATAGGCATACACCCATATCGAGAATTTCTTCCATAACTGGGACGAAGCCCCGCAATACCACACAAAGATGCAGGAAAACGAATTGAACCACCAGTATCTTCTGCAATAGAAAAAATCACTTGATGATCAGCAACCGCAGCAGCAGACCCACCAGAAGAACCCCCGGCAACCTTCGTTTCATCATGAGGATTTTTTACCGGACCATACATGGAATTTTCATTACTCGCTCCATGCCCAAATGCATCACAATTATTTTTTCCCACCAATACCGCACCCGCTTGTTCAATACGATCAATAACGGTTGCTTGATATGGCGGAATATAATTATCCAAAATTTTTGCACTTCCTGTAGAACGAATACCTTTGGTACAAATAGCATCTTTCACTGCATAGGGAATCCCCATAAGTGGTTGATGATTCCCTGCCGCAATTTGTTCATCAGCCTGTGCTGCTCTTTCAAGAGCATATTCAGAAGAAACAGAAAGAAACGCATTAATAACATCGTTTCTTTCCTCAATACGATTCAAACAAGATTGCGTCAACTCAACAGAAGAAAATGTATTATCTCGCAACCCTTGTGCAGCCTGAGCAATAGTTAATTTGTGTAATGACATAAATATACGTAAATCTTAACGCGTAGACAAAACAGACGGTTATATATCTCCATCCGTATCAAACACCGCTTTTACTTTCAATAAGGCACCAACTCGATCAGGAAATGCAGCAATCAAAGCAGCACGTTCTTCCTCAGAAGAATCAACCACAACATCTTCTCGTACAATATCCTGAAGCCCAGTAACCTGACACGTTTCTTCCACGCCCTCTGTATCAACGTCATCAAGCATACCAATATAATCAAGAACAACAGACAATTCTTGCGCATACTGAACTTTTTCTTCTGGTGAGAGAGAAAGCCGTGCCAATGTGGCAATGTGGGTAATATCATCAATAGTTACAGTCATAGTTTGCGTAGTATAACAATCATGAGTAAAATTTCAAGATTATTGGGTTAATAATCGAATTTTTTTCTGAATATCTTCATTATCAGGATTTAACACTTGCACCTGTTTATAATAGTCCAATGCCTTTTCCATATTCTCATTTTTTTCATGTAATAACCCCAAACTAAACAACGCATTAGAAAAATTCGGCGAAAGAGCCACTGCTTGTTCCCAAAGCAATTGAGCCTGTTCCACATCATCCCCCATTCCTCTATTATAAAACAACCTCCCAATAGCAAAGGACATTTCTGAATTTTGAGAAATCAAATGAGCAATAGGTTCATATACCGCAATAGCCTTATCTAAATCATCCTGAGACTCATATAAATCAGAAAGAGAATTATACATTTGCAAATGATTCGGTTTAAGGGCAATTGCTTGTTTATACCACGTTTCAGCTTGATCATATTCCTGCGCAAACAAATAGGTGTCCCCAAGTCGCCAATGGGCAATAGCATTCGTCGGCTCAAGATCAACGACATTATGAAGTGCATCTTGCGCCCAAACATTTGCTTCTTTCGCAAACACCCGTGCATTCATGTACATGGCAGCAAGCGTTTCCCATGTCTCCACATTTTTTGTATCAGCATCCGCCGCAAACCGAGCATCATTAACCGCATTTGCCACAAGAGAAGCAACTTGTTCAGGATTGGCATCTCCTTGTTCAGAAAGTATACGCGCCTGTTGCAAATGTATACGCGCAAGAGCAAGACGATACGGCACGTACCCTGGTCGATAAATTAACGATTTTTGTATAAATTGCTCACTCCCATCAACAGATGAACTTCGTGAAGCCTGCGTAAACGCAGCCTCTGCAAAAAATATTCTTCCCTGAGAAGTACCAAACAACACCACCGCAACAAACACACAGACCATACCAAAAGAGACGGCGAGTGAATATTGTGGAGACACTTGCAAGTATATTTTTTTATCAAACATAACATCTGGCAAAATTGCCGAAATACCCGTTAGCACCAATGCAAGCAAGGTCCACCACAACCACCATCCCATCATATCGTAATACAAGACAAAAAATCCAAAGGTTAATGCCACCCAACTAGCAACCAACACAAAAATTTCCAACCGCAATCGTACCTGAGGATTTGCTTCATGGGTCATATCTTTTGCTACTCTCTGCACGGTCCGTTTCCAAATTGATGGACGAGTATTAAACCAGGCACTCAAAATAGAACCAAAAGAAAAAATAACCATAAACAACCACGTCAACACTCCCAACACCCCAACTTCAGACAAAAGAGAAAAAAAGGAATTATATGATTGTCGAAACCGAACAGACCACACCAACTCATTCAAATTAAACTCCTGCGGTCTGTACTGTGAAAAATTATACACAAACGTTCCCGGACCAGAACCAAACAAAAACTGCTTTGCACTAAAAAGAACAGACTGAAACGCAATACTCCAAGATGTTCGTGCACCAAGCGACACCTCAATAGGAATAGATACCTTGAGTGCTCCAGGGGAACCAATAAAAATAAACAACAATGTCATAATAAACAAACAAAAGACACCAATAACCATAGGCAACCAGGCATCAGCAAGCATCGTCATACCAATCACCAAGAGCCCAACACACCCTACGGCAAAAATAACCCACGGCAGGGTAAACCCTATCCGTAAGAGCACCACAAATCCAACAATAGCACTCAACGCAGGTAAACATTGTTCTATAAACGTTCTCCCTTTTACCATCAATAATCCACACGAAATAATACAAAGCACAGCAATATAGACACCAAAAACACTCGTTGCCCCAGAAATAAGATTTACCCCAACCGTAGCGGTAATCCCCTGAAAAATAGACAACCCCCGAAATAGAAATGCCACACCAACAAACAATCCAGATAACAATAATAACGAAATCATCCATCGCCACAAAATAGTGGTATTCACATACTGTACCAATAGCCAAAACCACAACACGCTCACCACAACACTTACCACATGAAAAACATACTCATCCACCTGCCCAAAAAAACTCAACGAATGAGAATACGAGGCAAATGCAGAAATAAGAACAACGCCAACAAAAAATAAGATAGGAAGATCAACAACCGTTCGCCGAATATATAACTCCTTAGTAACAACAACCCGAACCAACCAAACCAATACGCCAAGCAAAACAACTCCCAAAAAAAATATACTCTTTGGGAAAAATAGCACATTTCGAGTAAGCGGAAGATAAAATAATGGGAGTACCAACGCTCCTACAATAAGGATGAGTGATGAAATCGTATCAAACAATGATTGTGATGAACGCTGTTCTGTTTTTTTCAAAAATGACATAAAAATATAATGTGGTATCCTCATGATGAAGCAGGACGTGAATTTGTAGTACTTTCGGAAGTATTTCTTTTCCCCCGAGATCGACTTCGGTTACGTTTCTTATGGGGAGAGGTACCCCCACCATCAGCTGCTCGAGGAGTTGCTGCCAATGCCGCTAATGTTTGTGCACCAGATGAGGAAGACGGCGCATTATCCGGCAATGATTTTGGAGTATCAACAGATTTTTGTTCCGCATTTTGTGAAAGCAATGCCGTAAGTGATGCCACTTTTTCTTCTGGTTTTGAGGGAACCTTTTTTTCTGAAAAATCTCTGCTCTCTGTCTTTTTTATGAATGGTTTTTTAATATCTGACGATGATGGCACCCGAGATCGGGTTGGCTTAGCAGAGGGAGTATTATCATCGTCATCATCTGCATCATAATCATCTCCAGATTCCATACCACTCCATCGAAGAATTTTTTCTTCAATTTCTTCCCGAGTTTTAGCATACCGCTCACGAGATACCCGAATCACTTTTTCTGCACTGTCTGTTACTGAACCAATAGGCCCCATAGTAAGTGCACTAAATGGCTGCGAAGCTACCCCATTAATCATCAACTTCAACAAAATATGAAACTTCGGCAAATTCACAATATCTTCTTCCAAAAATGTTGGGGTAAATTCTTTGACCAATATTTCAGCATCACTTCCTCCCACACGAAAGGTAACCATTGTTCCCACATTACCAAATACCGCATCAGCCACAATTTCGTCAAGTTGTGCAATATATTGATGAGCCATAATCAAACTCAATCGATACTTTCGTGCCTCAGACAAAATATTGGCAAAACTCGGATTTGCAAAGTTTTGAAACTCATCCACGTACAAAAAGAAATCTTTTCGTTCTTCTTCCGGTGTATCTACCCGCTCCATTGCCGCAAGCTGAATTTTGGTAATCAACATTCCTCCTAGCAATCGACTGTTATCTTCTCCAATACGCCCTTTTGAAAGATTCATAATCATAATCTTCCGACTATCCATTGCCTCACGAATATTAATAGTAGATTTTACTTGAGCCACCATATTCCGAATAACAGAAGCACTCAAAAATTGTCCAATCTTATTTTGAATCGGTGCAACAGCTTCTTTTTGGTATCGTGGTTCATAATTGGCAAATTCAACATTCCAAAAACTTTTTACCACAGGATCATTCAATTTTCCGACAATTTGCTTTCTATACTTTTTGTCACTAAGCAATCGATTAATTCCTAACAAGGTTGTCCCAGGAGAATTCAATAATGCAATAAGCGTATTATTCAAAATATATTCCATTCGAGAACTCCACACATCTGGCCAAATCTTTTTAAACGTTCCCATCAATCCTGCCGCCACCAAGTGCATTTGTTCTTCATTAGCAACTTCCAAAATATTAAACCCAATCGGATAATTTAAATCAGATGGATTAAAATAAACAACATCATTAATACGGTGTGGTGGAATAAAATTAATAATTTTTTCCGCAAAGTCCCCATGAGGATCCACTAGCCCAATACCATGCCCATTATAAATATCACTGAGCACCATGTTTTCCATGAGGGTTGTTTTCCCCATTCCTGTCTTCCCTATCACATACATATGCCGCCGACGATCATCGGTCTTAATACCAAATTTATGCAACTGTTGGCGATAATTTGTTTTTGCAAACAAACAAACATCCTCTTCTTCAGGAACTAACCCATTTTTTGTTTGCAAGTGATGTGTAGGCATAAAAAATAGACAATATATGATCAGAGTATATCACACTATAAAACAAAAAAGAAAGTCACCGTTTGGCGACTTTCTCTTCGTGATACTGAAAAACTATTTAAGCAATGGATCAATAATTGCCTTCACTCGATCAATAGGAAATGCTCCATTGATTGGTGTGGTATTTCCATCTTTATCAATCACAATACTACATGGCGTACCAGTACATCCAGCCGCAGTAGCTGCATTAAGATCATCCTGTACAAGGTTATCCGTTTCTCGTCCATCAAAACAAGAATCAAATTTACTTGCATTTAACCCAAGTTCCTTTGCAAGTCCCTTGATTACCGTATCAGCACTAAACGATCCTTGTCGCTCATATAATTGATCAGTAAATTCCCAAAATTTTCCTTGTTGTGCCGCACACTCAGAAGCAACTGCTAATTTTCTTGCTGTTGGGTGAATAGATTCAAGTGGAAAATGTCTAAATATCCAACGGACATCTCCATCATAATCTGCCATCACTTGCTGCATAGTTGGATGAAATCGTGAACAAAATGGACACTCTGCATCAGAAAATTCAACAATCGTTACTTTTGCATTTTTATCTCCAAGAATATGATCATTCTTTTCATCAATATCGATCGTTACTTGCCGTGCTGCGGTTGGTGCGGCAGCGGTTGGCGCAGCTGCATTTGGTGCGGCAGCAACAGCATTTCCTCCAGAAGTTTTTGCCATGGCAAAATTTCCTCCAGTAAGCATAATACTTAGCAAGACAAAAAATCCTATAGTACACAAGGTCATAATTCCAGCAACAATACCAAATACAAAGGTTTGAGCAGGACTCATGACATCAAACAAATTGTTTCGTTTTGACTCCATAATAGAAAACAAAATAATAAATAAATGAAATATGAACATACTATATCACAAACACAACACTCAATCAGAAAACTCCCTGTGTATAACTACGCATCGTAGTTATACGATATCAATATACACGCCACCATTTGCCAGCAACCCAAAAAAATTCTATGATGAGACAGAAACATATAATTTTATATCATCTATGATAGAACAACAACCCCCCACACCACTCATTAATACCTCCGTTCCAGACATTGCTCTTGAATGTTATCACGAAGGAAAGATAACAAAATACAAACCAAGTGATCTCAAAGGAAAATGGATTGTATATTTTTTCTATCCAGCAGACTTTACCTTTGTTTGTCCAACAGAACTCCGTGAAATGGCACACCTCTACAAAGAATTTCAAGAGAGTAATGCAGAGGTAATTAGTGTGAGTACCGATACCGTCTTTGTCCACAAAGCGTGGCACGATAACTCCCCTGCTATCAAAGAAGTTCAATTCCCTATGGCAGCCGATCCAACAGGATCATTTTGTAAAGCAATGGGAACATACATACAAGAAGAAGGGCTTTCATACCGTGCATCATTTGTTGTTGATCCTGATGGTATTATCAAAGCATACGAAATTCATGACAACAGCATTGGTCGCAGCGCCCAGGAGCTCCTTCGAAAACTCAAAGCCGCCCAATTTGTTCGTGAACATGGAGGCGAAGTATGTCCAGCAAACTGGAAACCTGGCAGCGATACCCTTAAACCAGGATTAGACCTTGTCGGAAAAATCTAACAATATAGCAAACGCAAACAAAAAAACGTTACTCACACTGAGTAACGTTTTTTAATATACGTGTATATATATCTATTATAGTACACTATCGTTGTTTTTCTTGTTACGAACGACAAGCCCAACAATAACACCAAGCAGCATGGCAATAACGGCACTAAAGGCAACCATAATCCATGGGTTTACCACCAAAGAAGAATCGGCTTTTTTAGTATCGTCCTGAGGGGTTTTACTTGTATCCATTTGTTGTTGCAATAATTCCACAGCATCTTGTTCCATTGCCACTTGAGTTTGTTCTTCATGAAGTGAATCAAGCTGCTGAGTAAGTTGATCCCGCATCATTTGTGATAAGTCTTCTTGTCCTTGGTCAGATCCATTTCCTCCATCATTCGTAGCCATTTGATCCAACATATCAAGTTCCTGTTGTAATTGTTGTTCCCGAGTAGCAAGTGCTGCTTCTCGGTCAGCAAGATCTTGTTGTGTATTATCCATTGCAACCTGTTCATTTGTACTATTTGTGTTATCAGTGTTGTTCGTGTTATTTGTATTCGTATTATTGGTGTTGTCTGTATTGTTGTTATTATTTGTATCGGTGTTATTGGTATTGTTTTCTAAAGGCTGCGGATCTTCCACAGAAATAGGCTCCCGAACAATAGGATCAACAATCGGTTGCTGAACAACAGGGTCAACAACAGGGTCGACAGGAGTAAAAGTAACAGGAGCAAGACTATAATTTACCGTTAACAATTTTATAGACTTCGCTCCTGGACGAATAATTCCTTGACTATCCGTCACATACACAGCAATAGTGTTGTCGCCAAGTTTTAATTGAAGTGGTGCTGCAGAATAATACCGATTAGGTGAGAAGAAATTTTTATTCATCTTTGTTCCTTTGGTGCTATCAAGAGAATTCAAAAGATAATACACTTGTTCAGTTGCACTTGAGACATTCGACAGATTGGCAACAAGAGAATAACTTGAAATGTGTACTTTTTCGTCGGAAACTAACTGAATATTATAATCTTTCACCGAAGAATACGTAATAGTAAATGATCCTAAATACGTATAGCTTGTACCAAACAATGTTCTTCCTCCCCAAATATAAATAACATTGTCTCCTTCAGAAAGAGTAATAGCTTCTTGAAAATCTGGAGCATAGCCATTAAGCTTATTTTCTGGATCATCAGTAGTTGAAAACGGGGCATCAACAAAACTATTTGCATAGCTTTTTGTCCCAATACTATATACCATCGCGATACTACCTCCCAAACCACCCTGATTTTGAGCATCTACCACATGTACGGTAAGCAAATATTCAGGATCACTAACCGATGACGCACTGGTAAGGGTTGCTTCAAAATCTGAGGCAGTTAATACTTGCGCAGCAGAAGCCGAAGAAAAAAACAAACACGTGCCCGCTAAAGTAAGTAAAGCGAACATAAACATTCTCGAGGACAAAGCAAATAGTTTCATAAATACATAAATTATTGACGCTTACTACGCCATCCTATATGATACACTAATACGAACGAATACTAAAGTTTTCTCTTTCGTACGTCGTATTTTTTATAATTCATATTATCATATCATACCTATATGTACACCCTTCCCGAACTTGGCTATGCCTACGATGCCCTTGAACCACATATTGATGCACGCACCATGGAAATTCACCACACCAAGCATCACCAAGGATACACAAACAACCTCAACACGGTTTTAGAAAAATATCTGGCTCTTGCTGAAACACCGGTGGAAAAACTATTACAAACACTAGATTCGCTGGATATGGATGCAGGAGATAAAACTACGCTCCGCAATAATGGTGGCGGATACCTCAATCACAAACTTTTTTGGGAAATCATGAACCCAAACAATAAGAAGGATGATGCCCTTGTTGCAGAAATTACCGAAACATTTGGGTCGCTAGAAGCAATGAAGGAAACGTTCAATAAAAATGCGGGATCACAATTTGGGAGTGGCTGGAGCTGGCTTGTACGAAATGCAGAGGGCAAGCTCGAATTGTATGGAACCGCCAACCAAGATTCTCCATATTTGAAAGGGCATACTCCCCTACTTGGCCTTGATGTATGGGAACATGCATACTATCTAAAGTATCAGAATAATCGAGGAGATTATGTTGGAGAATGGTGGAATGTTGTGAAACTCATCTGATTCAAAAAGGACTCACAATACGCTTAAGCGCTGGATTTGTAACTTTTGTATATATTTGCGTGGTCTGAATATTACTATGACCAAGCAAGGCTTGCACATACCGCACATCAACCCCATTCTCCAATAAATGCGTTGCAAAACTATGTCGTAAAGAATGAAACGTAGCAGGTTTTTGTATACATGCTTTACGCAATATACTATAAAAAACTTTCTGTATGGTCCTAATAGAAAGTTTTCCTCCTCTTTCACTCTCAAACAAAATATCACTCCCCTGCTTGCCCACTTGAAAAAGGGAAAGATCATCAATTAATCGAGGTGACAATACACTCATTCGATCTTTTTTTCCTTTTCCCATTCTTACAATTATGGTCATTGCTTCACAATCAATATCTTGAACACGCAATTGAATAACTTCACTTATTCGTAAGCCCGCGGCATACGCAAGAGTAATCATTGTTCTATGCTTAACATTTGAGGTAGCGGCTATGATTGATTCAATTTCATCTTTTCTTAAAACAACGGGCAATCGTTTTGTTTTTTTGGGATGTTTAAAAGGGGTAAAGTGTTTATGATTGTATAATTCCCGATACACAAAATTAATAGCATTCATATACAGAGATATCGTCTGACTTGAATACCCCTCTACTTGTTTGTTATAAAAATATTCGGTGAGATCATCTCTATGAATTTCACGCAACGGTTTCCTAAAAAAATGATAGACTCCACGTATTGCAGCACTATACGATTTTATGGTTGCCCTGCTATAATTCCTTAATAGTAGCTCTTTTTCCAAGCGTTCAATAAGTCCCCCTCCAGACATATTATATTATTAAAAATAGTACATATACTATACCAAAAAGCATTGATATACGAAATGTATTCGTTTATAATCTAGTTGTCCGACATACACTTTTCTCTTTTTCATTTTTCTTTCTCGTTACGCTTCTTGAAATAAGGAACAAAACAAAATTTTTTACATTTTTGATTAGGGGAATATGGTGTCCTGCCGTATACTCGGCAGGACTATTTTTTTATTTCCAAAATAGACATTATCGCAGTCCTCTAAAATAGAAGTGCTGGACTTATCCCCATTCCAATATTCTTTGGAATATAGTATAATCCTATTATCGCTATACATGAACCACATGAAAACTACTTTTCCCTTGACCGAAGATATCTTACAAAAGGCAGAACTCCTCAAAATGGCCGGTGATCCTGTGCGGATACGAATCCTTTGTTTTATGTTTGAGCATAAAAAAGCTTGTGTAACAGATATTGCCGAGGCTCTTGATGTACCCATAAATACTATTTCACATCATCTCCAGAAAATGAAAAATGCCGAATATTTTGAAACGAAGCGAATTGGCACGGCTATTTGCTATGAGCTGATTAAAACTTCTTTTACAAAAACATTACAAAAATTGATTTGTTAATAACCTCAACACTATGAATGATCAAAAGAATTTTTTTCAATTACTCGATGGGAAAAACGCGCTTCTTTTAGGAATGGTAGCCTCCTTTCTTGTTATATGTACTGCAAGCTTTTTTATTCTTGGAGCATATACGCTCAAACATGGAAGCTCTACAAGAACTGCCATAGCCACTAATACGATTCCTACACCAAGCATTCCAGAAAATAATACTCTCCCTACGGGAGTGGTACCCACGTAAACGATGATGATCACATTCGTGGAAATGAGAATGCTGAAATTACCATTATTGAATATTCAGACTTCGAGTGTCCATTTTGCCAACGCTTCCACTCGACTCTTCAAAAAGTCCTTACTGAATATGAAGGGAAAGTCTGTTGGATCTATCGACACTTTCCACTTACGTCTATTCATCCAAATGCACAAAAATTGGCTGAGGGATCAGAATGTGCTACAGAACTTGGAGGTAACAAAGCATTTTGGGAATATGCTGATGCTGTATTCGAAACAAGCGATTATTCAAATGAATCATTGACAATAATTGCAAAGAATATTGGATTAAATACAACAAAATTTTCCAACTGCCTCACGAGCGGTGCCCACACACAAAAAGTTCAAGCAATGACAAATGCCGGTCTTGCTGCCGGAGTCAATGGTACGCCGGGATCGTTTCTTATTGGGCGTGATGGTCGGGCTCAACTTATATCAGGCGCATTGCCCTATGAAACGATGAAGACAGCTATTGATGCTGAACTTTCAAAATAAACGATATGCACCAGAATCAACAAAACATATTTGGACGATTGCAATCAATATTTTTGATTCTAAAGAAGCCATCCTATGCATTTTTGGCAGGCGTTGTTGCAGTATCACTTGCTACTATTTCTTTTGGACTCGCGGTCCGTTCAATAGTGGCGCTATCCTTCCAATTTCCGGCTACTAATTTCGCCCACAGAATTCTTATTACTCTGGAAAATTTTCGCGCCGTTTCACTAAATCTTAGCACTTCTGCCATAATGTTTATTCTTGGGATATCCTTCCTCACAGGGGTAAACATTGCGCTTGTGGTGTATTATTTTCGACAGCGTGCTCAATTTTTTCGTGGGTCTCCCTTTGGATTTCTCGGAGTTGCCAGTGGAATTATTGGTATTGGGTGTAGCTCTTGTGGTTCGGTTATTCTCTCTTCCTTTATTGGTCTTTCGGCAAGTTGGACGCTCATCGGTGCTCTACCTCTGCGCGGAGCAGAGTTCAGTATACTAGCAGTTGTGTTGCTTCTTTATTCCATATTTTCGCTTTCCAAAAAGCTTTCACCCGAGCGAATTATGGCATGTGATGTATGATTAAATTTTCTGTCAAAATAATCATTCCCGTTATCCTGATATTGCTTATCGGTACAATCTTTTTATTCTTTCAGTTCAAAATTTCTGATCAAAAAAATGGGCTTACTGAAACGGGTCTTCTCGAAAAGACTAATATGAATAATGAAATAAAACATACTGTTCCGTTGGATCAGATCGTCAGTGGCGGTCCGCCTAAAGATGGTATTCCTCCTATAGATAAACCGAAGTTTGTTGATGTGAAAGAGGCGGACTCATTTTTGAGCGCAACCGATCCGGGTGTGGCAGTGTCTCTCTCGGGTATTGATCGGTTTTATCCGTTTCAAATTTTGGTCTGGCATGAAATTGTGAACGATACATTTAGAGATCGGCGGGTGCTGATAACGTACTGCCCGCTTTGCTATACCGCCATTGTGTTTGATCCGGTAGTGCAAGACGAACGAGTGGAGTTTGGCACATCGGGCAAACTGTATGAATCAAATCTGGTCATGTATGACCGCAAAACAGATTCGTATTGGTCACAAATTCTCGGTCAAGCAATCGCGGGTGAGGTGGCGGGACAAGCACTTGAAATTTTGCCTTCTGATGTTACCACGTTTGGGGAGTGGAAAAAGAAATTTCCCGATGGGCACGTGCTGTCGCGGAATACCGGAGCTGACCGCTTTTATGGTGTTGACCCGTATGGGGATTATTATTCAAATGATGACATATTCTTTCGGGTAAGTGCCGAAGATGATAGGCTTGAAAAAAAAGATTTTATACTTGGTATTGTCGTCAATGGAAAAACAAAAGCGTACTACCCACCGACAATAAAAGAGCGCGGAGAGATAGTTGACATCTTTGAGGGTAAAACCATAATGGCAAAATATGATGCCGAACTTGATGTGGTACAGCTCTTTGAAAAAATGGAAGGGGATGAATTGAAACGGATCAATCCATTTGGCAGTTTTTGGTTTAGTTGGGTGGCCGTGCATCCGGATACGGAATTGTACAAATAATCTTTACTCTTTTTAACCTATCCATATATGAAATATCTGCATAAAACAACCCAAAAAGGAACGCGAGAGGCGGAGTATATATGCACTCATTGCGGCTCTCAAGCAATCGGTCGGCCCGGCATATGTTGCGGTCTTGACCGATTTGAAAATTGCGCGACCTGCAAACACGTACATACGCAAAATACCGAATGCGAATGCGCATGCCACAAAAAAAAATAAAATCAACTTTTAACCATCTTATTTCTCTATGAAAAAAAATATCATTCTCACAGGGGCAGCGATGTTTGTAGCACTGATTCTCATTGGCGCCGGTTGTTCAGGAAATACCGGTGCTGTAGACGACAATGGAAAGAAAACAAATGATGTGTCTCAAGGACAGGCAGGTCGGTATGAATCATACGACGAAAGCAAGCTGTCATTAGCCGCGACCGGTAATGTCGTTTTATTTTTCAAAGCCGACTGGTGCTCCACCTGCAGAGCATTGGACGCGGATATACGCCGTAACCTCACATCAATTCCATCGGATGTTACTATTTTACGCCTTAACTATGACAAAGAATTGGCGCTACGTCGTCAGTACGGTGTCACGACCCAACATACATTGGTTCAGGTTGACAGTGCAGGGACTATGCTTGGAAAGTGGGTGGGGAGTATGACGCTTGCGGATGTCCTAAAACGAGTTCAGTAAAAGTATGATGCTCTTTCTTGTTTCTTTTTTTGCCGGTATTCTCACTATTTTGGCGCCGTGCGTTCTCCCCGTGCTTCCCATCATTATCGGCGGCTCTATTCAAGATGGGAAACGCAATATGCTCAGGCCTATTGTCATCACCGCCTCGCTGGCGATTTCCATTGTGGTGTTTACGCTCATCTTAAAGTTTAGCACCGCGCTTATTGATATTCCGAGGACAACGTGGGCACTTATTTCCGGCGGGATTCTCATCCTTATCGGGCTTACGATGATATTTCCTCGCGCGTGGGACACCATATCAAACGCATTAAAAATTTCCAGTGGATCAAAGCAGGTTCTGGCGGATCAAAATAAAAAGCAGGCATCGCATACGCGTGACATTTTAATTGGCGTTGCACTCGGTCCGGTATTCTCCAGTTGTTCTCCTACGTACTTCTTTATTCTTGCAACCATATTGCCACAGTCATTTGGGATTGGATTTATTTATTTGGTGGCGTACGCGCTTGGACTTTCGAGTATGCTCCTTCTGATTGGATACCTTGGACAGACCGTCATTAAAAAAGTCAGATGGGCGGCAAATCCGGAGGGATGGTTTAAAAAAACGCTCGGGATTCTCTTTGTTCTGGTGGGTGTATTTATTATCACCGGATTTGATAAACAACTTCAATCATTTTTGCTGGATCAAAATTATCTCGATTTAAGCGGTTTTGAACAGCGGTTTCTCGATGCTCAATAATAAAAAATATGACCACTCATAAACCAGAAAAACTCTCTGCGAAAGAAGTATTTAAAATAACCGGCATTCCGGTATTTCTTGCGTCATTATGTTGCGTATCGCCGCTGGTACTTTTTTTCCTTGGGCTTGGCAGTGCCACAGTGGCAGGATCACTCTCCGATGTGCTCTACGGTCAATACAAATGGTGGTTTCGCGCGGTTGGACTTCTTTCATTGGCATTAGCTCTGGTATTTTATTTCAGAAAAAAAGGCATTTGTACCCTTGATCAAGCGAAGCGAAGACGCAATGAAGTGATAAACATTATTTTGATTGCTCTTACAGTTTCGATTCTTGCTTATATTATTTGGCTCTATGGTATCGTCCATATTGTGGGTGTATGGGCAGGTTTGTGGAGTTTGATACCTTAAATCAAGAAATCCTTTATATGAAAGAAGCATACACAACCAAAAAGGAAAAACGAGAACATGAGCGTGTGTCACAACGCAAACGTTTCGGTAGAGAAAAAATAAAAAAGAGGGTGGTATTCTTAGGCATCTCTGTCATTTTTTTTGGAGTGGTACTCTACGGAATTATATTTTTAGTACGCCTATCAGCGCCACAAAGTGTGGATCACAGCATCGCATTTTCGATTCAAGGGAGACAGCATATTGTTGTCGGAGAAGAAACAAAACAGTACAATTCAAATCCTCCATCATCCGGAGTTCACTATGTACAAACCGCGCGTGGAGGATTTTATGATGAACCGCTTGCTGATGAAACGGTCATCCACAATCTGGAGCACGGAGATATTTGGATAGCATACCACCCAAGAATTAGCAATGAAACAAAGGCACTCCTCAAAAAATTTGCCGGACAATATGTGGTGGTTTCACCACGCGCGCAAAATGATGGGGATATTTCCGTCATTGCGTGGGGTAGAGTTGATACATTTGACATTGACACCGGCGTGTTGGATGAGGGGCGTATTCAGGATTTTATTCGTCGCTATGATAACCGCGGACCGGAAAAAGTACGCGGGGTACAAGTTGGACACGGAAATTTTTAAAGTTAGACATATTCATATGAAAGCAGTCTGGAACAACACAATCATTGCAGAAAGCAATAATACAATCATTGTGGAAGGAAATCATTACTTCCCTCCGGAATCTGTAAAAAAGGAATATCTCGAACCAAGTGACTATCATACGACCTGCCCATGGAAAGGAAAAGCAAGTTACTATCATGTTGTGGTCGATGGAAATAAAAATGAAAATGCTGCTTGGTATTATCCGGAACCAAAAGAAGCAGCAAGAAATATTACTGGCTATCTGGCGTTTTGGAATGGGGTACAAATTACTAAGTAACATGTAAAACATATGAATCAAGACAATACAACACTTCTTTTTGTGTACAATGCTGACGGAACATTCTTTGCCTCCGTGACTGATTATGCCCATAAAATTGTTTCGCCGGAGACGTATCAATGCAATCTGTGTAAACTCACCTATGGGAACGCGGGGATGAAAAAAGAATGGCAAATATTTCTTGAAACCTTGCCGTATAAAAAAGAATTTCAGCATCGAGATGAATTTCTTCGTATTCATCCTGAATTTGCAGACACACCATTGCCCGCGATATTTTTCTTATCCGGAAAAAATCTGTATATTCTGCTTGAGGGAAGTGTGATCGAAAAAGCAAGCTCACTTGATCAACTGCAAGATATGCTCACAAAAGGACTGGAAAAATATCGCACTGAAAGCACATGAGTTTATTCCAAATAAACAAAGGTCGAACGAACCATTATATTTTATTCACGTAATACTCAAAATATATGAATTCACAAAAAATGATGCCGGCTATGCTTATGATGATGACTCTTATGATCATCGCTCTTGCGTTTACCTGGCAAGGTGTAAGTATGCATCAAAAAGTCGGAAAGGAAGAAGTAGCATTTCATAAACTCCAAACCGACTATTTTGTGCTTAGCAAGACTACACGAGAAGCAGCGCCGGACAATGCAGAGCTCAATAAAACACTGGTAAAAATTCAGAATTATCCATCCGAATTGATGCGTCTAAAATTACTAGGAGTTGGGAAAATACTGACCGGTATTTTTGTTCTCTTATTTGGCATTCTCATCGCACTGATCATGATGCCGATACGGCTGGGAAAAATGCTACAAAAATAGTATAATACTTGCACCGTCCATCTTTATTTACTCACTATAATCTCCGTTTATATGCCACAAGTAAAAATCTATTCAACAACCACCTGCCCTTACTGCAAGATGTTAAAAAGCTATTTGGAAGAAAAGGAGGTCGCGTACGAAGATGTGCTATTGGATGAACAGCCAGATCAAATTCAAAAATCCATAGATACCTGCGGTTCACAAGGAGTTCCTTGTACGCACATTATAAAAGATGACGGAACAGAAGTGTCTATTATGGGTTTTGATAAACCAAAAATTAACGAAGCCCTTGGTCTTGCGTAACAAAATATATTCTTCACAAAAAATAATTTATTCTTATTACCCAATATGAACTTAGAATCAACCATTACTTGTCCAAAATGTGGTGGCACGAAAAAAGAGACTATGCCGACAGACAGATGTCAAAATCAATACACTTGTTCCGCGTGCGGAGCACAATTGGAATCGAAAGACGGCGATTGCTGCGTCTTTTGCTCGTACGGAGATACCAAATGTCCGGCAAAACAGCAAGAGGCTAATTGATTGATTGGTTTTTGAATGGGAAAAAAGTTTCTCTAGAAAATTGCCGGAGCTCCGCCACTGATCCGACAACAAAATCGGCGCTGTGGTTTGCAGGACAATCTTCCTTGGCATAGTGGCCTTGACACACGACAATGGTAAGAGCGGAAGGAATACGTTGTTTGATTTCAAGAAGCTTGTCATCTCGGTCATCAATGAATATAAACCGATCACCTTGAAATTGTGTTATAATCTCATCAAGGTGATCCAGTTTATGTTCAAAAAGAAAGACACGGTCAACGACTTCGGCAATACCACTCTTTTCAATTTTTCGCTTTTGATAAATCATATCCCCCTCGGAAAAAACGAAGACACTGCCGAGCGTTTTGAGATGGGTTATTGCTTCAAGCGTCTGCGGATAGAGCGATTGAGAGAACTCAATACCATTAAAAATATTTCCAACAACCACAGAACAGGTCTTTTCATTTATTTCGGCACAGTACGTCCGAGTAATGTTCGGAAAATCCACCAGTTTGGCGTATTCACGAAATGAATCATGGTGTTGCCAAAAATGTTCAGCTTCCTGTTTTCCCAGAATCCGCGTGAGTGTAGCTTTTATTTCAACTTTTATTTGGTCATTATTGAGAAGTGTATTATCAACGTCAACAAAGAAAACAAGTTTCATATGCAGAAAATTTCTATGAGTAATAAACCGGAAAATTTCTCTTATTATATCATGGCTGGTGCCATCAGAGCAATTTCATTATTATAAAAACTATGTGTTTGCTTCTCCCTAAACTCATGAGCACTGTCGGAACGTTGCTTATTGCTTACGCGGCTCTGCGAGTGCATCATCGGGTGTTAAGCGACCAAAAAGTTGACCGATCCGTATTGAAAGAAATGCGGCGAGAACAGGTTGCCGGTATTGTTGGTGTCTTACTGATAGTGATATCCTTTTTGTTGGACATGATCTTATTTACTAATGTATTATAGTCAAAATTATGCAAGTATACGATCTCATTATCATTGGTTCCGGCGCGGCCGGACTCTCAGCAGCCATCTATGCCGCTCGGTATCGCCTAAATACGCTGGTGATTGGCGAACAGTTTGGTGGAGAAACAGCCCTCGCGGGAAAGATTGAAAATTATCCCGGGTTCAAAGCGGTTGATGGATTTGAGCTGATGAATGTAATAAAAGAACAAGCAAGTGCCCTGCAGGTGCAGATTGTAGAAAGCAAAGTCATTGCTTTAACGCGATCCGAACATTGTTTTGAACTCACTACTGATAAAAATGAAGTATACCAAGCTCATGAAATTATTTTGGCACAAGGAGCTGAAAGGCGCCGTCTCGGACTGCCCAATGAGAAGGAACTAACAGGACATGGTATCAGTTATTGTGTTACGTGTGATGGCCCATTGTATAGAAATAAAACAATTGCGCTCGTCGGCAGCGGTGACGCCGCGGTAAAAGGCTTGAATTTGGCGGCAGAATATGTTGAAAAGATATATCTCATTGTCCGAGGCAAGGAGATTAAAGCTGACCCGATAAACTATGAAAGGATGCAAGCGCTTGGCGAAAAAGTGACTGTATTATATGAAACGGAGGTAACAGAGGCCATGGGTAAAAAACAACTGGAAAAAATTATCCTTTCCAAACCGTATAACGGATTGTCCGAATTGACTGTAGACGGCTTGTTTGTGGAAATTGGCGCCGTACCCAATGTGGAACTCGCGAAACAGCTTGGTGTTGAACTGGACGAAAAAGGATATATTAAAGTGGATACCATGATGCGAACAAATATTGACGGCGTTTTTTCCGCCGGAGACGCCACCAATCATTTTGGAGGATTTAAACAAGATATCACCGCCGCCGCAACAGGGGCTGTCGCTGCTACTTCAGCCTACGAAGATCACAAAATTCATGGTGATCTCTGCCCATGGCATGCTCGTCCGGCTATGAATACATAATTTTTTATGCAACACAAAAATTTCTCAACCAAAATCTTCCTCGACAGTGGAAATCCAAAAGAAACT
>Ga0100378_1000397_pt1 | contig 48234 bp, 27 predicted proteins | sample CryGeymeta201502_FD_81535 | JGI IMG/M metagenome (GOLD analysis project Ga0100378, IMG submission 81535) | Groundwater microbial communities from Crystal Geyser aquifers in Utah, USA - Crystal Geyser metaG 2015-02 | ecosystem: Environmental > Aquatic > Deep subsurface > Groundwater | place: USA... | reverse complement strand
ACTCAACGTTGACTTGCTTAAAAATGAAACATCCATACCTTGGATGGGAGGCTTAAAAATTAATTTCAGTGGCGGTAGCGTTACCTGATTTATCTTAATGAAAATCCATGATCAAGATAGCCAGGGTGACACGGTGTATACTGTGAATGCAGCATTAGGGCGTGTTTTTCAAAATGGATATTCGCTCAGTGCGATTCCTTTGGATATTATTAATCATCCAGTGACGCATCGACTGGGTTTAAATTACGAGACGTCGTGCTGGTTGTCTGAAGATGAACGCATCATCGTGTTTAAATCAGGTGATCTACGTATAAAAAGAACAGGTTCAATGCTTGCAGTACAAAAAAAATGCTTGGAAAACAGTGATACTTGGTATGAGTTAAAACCGTTAACGGATAAACAACAGCGTTTGTTAGGATTAGAAGATACAGCGGTGGTCAAAAACAGATTGCCAGCGATTTTAACCGATGCCAGCATGGAACTATGGGTGAGTGAAACCGACTCGCTGCTGATACACAACAATAAACCCATCTATCAAGTAGACAAGTATAATCAACTGCATCAATTGGATGAGGATGGCAATAAAACAGGATATGTTATCAGCAAGACGCCAAGTTTATACGCAAACGCACTGAGCAAATTTGAACATACCCAATTTTTTAACGTGAACCTCGACCAGGCCACCAGAACACAAGGGACCGTTGATTTTGCACGTTATGGCCTGACGCTTCATGTATCGAATCATCAAATCACGCTTCCAGATACAAACGAGGTCTTGATGCCAGCAGAAGCATCGCCGTTTGACGCACGTATTGCCGCGTTGAATTTTAGCAAGGGTCATGAGCAGCGCGTCATGGTTGCGGTTCAACCGTTTTTTCTTGATCAATCCACACGACAAATTCCAGGTGAGTATCATCATTTAACGCACGATACATCTGGGGTTATTCCCGAGGTTATGATGAGCAAAAACACGTCTGAGAAAGACCTACCTGCATGGAATCATCATGATACGCAACAGAGCATCACCTATAAACTCGTGGATGGCCTACCTAAACCAGACACAGCTGCTGATGCGTTGTATTTGTGCTACCTGTACCTTGCCACCCATGAGACAGAAAAGGCTTGGGCGGTGCTGGAGGATATCAGTCAACGTTTAAGTCTTGATGGCTCGCTTCAAGAATTGAGGTATTTATCTTGGATTGTTCAAGCCTTGCCGTATGTGCTGGATCAAGAAAAAGACACGGATGCGACGTTTGAAACACCTGAATATGTTGCGTGCCAACTCAAAGCCTTAGCGCTATACACCGATTATGCAAAACTCGGTCAATCACCTGTGTTTCTTAAAAAGACATCGTTTGATTCAACTTGTGCGAATGGGCGTTATGAGGACATGTCTCATGAAGAAATAGAAAAATTTTATAACGGGCTACCGCAAACTGTCCGTACATTATACACCAGGCATCAACGTGGTGTGCGGCACTTAGATGAAGCCTTTACGTTACGCGATCAAGCATGCAAAAGTTTATTGGATTATGCACTACCCAATCCATCTGAAGCCCATGGAGCGCTGGGTTATGAAAAACGGCGTTTAAGTTTAAAAACGTTGTTAAAAGAGCACCAACGGTTGTGTGCAATTCGCGATATATCGTCTGATTTTCCTGCTGATTTTTCTAAGCGGTTGAACGATCTTGAAAAAAACATAACCGATGAACTCCGTGTTATGAAAAAAAGCACAAAATTAGCTTATCTTCCTCTGAATCTTGCCTTATCTGAGTCATTTGAATTTAATAAGAAACGATGGCCATGGGAAATAGCCATGACATGGTGCGGCTGGCAACATAACAATGTATTTGTTGCGCCAAAGGATGTGAACACGGCATTGGGGGTGTTGAACTCCTCTATCAACGAGTCTGATTTTATCATGTATCTCCCAACCTACCTTCACATTGCACGTTCAGGTACGCCTGAGCAAAAGGCAGATCTTAAAACGTTTTGTCAGCACTATTTAATGGCTTTTCGTTCTGTGTTGGATAATAAAAAAAATACAAATAAAAATATGTATTTTTTAAATCATGTGCTTTATCGCGTCTTAGAAAACCCAAGCGAATTTACTTCAGAACAGATGTCTCTGGACGATCTAATAAAAAAAGCAGCTCGTTGCACGGTTCCAGCGATCAATGTACTGGAAGCGCGAGATGTATTTGATGAGCTTTTAATAACTAACCGAGAGATTTGGGAAGATTTACAGCAAAAAATGCCGGCGAGTGAGGTAATGGAGCCTGTGAGCGCGATCGATCCAGAACCTCTGTGGCATAGATTAGGGATGAAAGACGCGCTGCAAGCGTATCAAGAGGAAGAAAAGAAATACACCGCAGCGATGCACAGTGGGCCAACCGAGCAAGAAGCCGGTGTTTTAAAATTTGAATGCATACAAGCTCAGCGAGGCATTGCCGAAAAGGTATTTCAAAACGATGATGTTTGGAGAACATTGATACGACAAGCGAATATACTTGAAATTAAACAAGCTAAAAATTTGGCACGAATATGGAATGATGTGTTAGACAAGGCGAATGCAGCGCCACCCAAAACCGTGCAGCTGCTTGCAGGGCAGCGTCACTTATTGACACAGGAAGAACTGTTGGCACTGTATTTGCATGCGGATATGACACTTTATGTTGAAAAAACAGGGTTATCTAAACCCGCTTGTCAGCGTCTTCATGACATGATCCATGAAGCCGTTTCACGTGAAGTTCAACATCAACAGGTTGTTCGTGTCTTAGATGCTGCAAAAACGGATGATCCTCATCAAATCGCTGCGGCCCTCATGAGCGAAAATATGCCTAAAGCACAAACGGATCCGGCTCTTATGCTGTTTCAATATGCAGAAAATATTTTAGTGCGTCCAAGGCAGGCAGAAGCACTCAGTTCGTTGTTGTCTAAGCCCAACAATGCGCTTCATGTTGATCACCTGATTGAAAAAGTCATCATGGGGGGTGGTAAATCCAAAGTGATTTTGCCTCTTTTAGCTGAGAAAAAAGCCACGGGCTTGAACCTGGTCGTCATCGAAGTGCCTCGCGCATTGCTTGCAACAAATCATGTGGATTTGAATGCGACCTCGCAACGATTATTTGGGCAAAAAGCGCATCGTTTTGAGTTTAATCGAGACAGCCATTGTTCGCCCGAGCATTTAGAAAGTATTTATGAAACCTTTGTTGAGATCATGAGCAATAAAGCTTATTTGGTGACCACGGGCGAGTCGATGCAATCGTTGGAGCTGAAGGCGTTAGAGCTTGTGTTGTCTCGGCCCGAACGTCTTGAAGACGAGGCGCAATGGAAAAAACAAGTTTATTGGGCAAGTAAAATTACTACCTTACTTAAAGAACGTGGCGATGTGGTGATCGATGAAGTGCATCAAGGTTTACTCTTGAAGAAAAAGTTGAATTATACGCTGGGCGATGTGCGAGCTATTTCTCCAGAGCTGATTAAACACAGCATTGCATTGTATCAATTTGTGGATTGTTTAGCGGGCGAAATGCCTTCGATTGATGCGTTATTGACCCATGAGAAGAGTCCATTGAAGGCTATGATCAGCCATTTGAATATTGAGGATGTGAGAGCTTATCTTTCGAATGCAGCGCTACCTGAAAGCATCGCTCAAGCTTCGTCTGATGTTAAAGATGCCTTGGCGTTTTATAAAGAGCAATTAACGCTCTTGCCTCAAACAAGCGCACGTCATTACAAAGAGCATTATGGGCCATCAGCTATTCAAGAAACAGCACTGCAACGTGCGTTGGCTATTCCTTATGTTGCAAGTAATCAGCCGAATGAGCGGAGTCGTTTTGGGAACCCCATGGAAACCATCAATTATTCCATTCAATCGTTATTAAGTGAAGGCTTAAACGAAGCGCTCTTAAAACAAGCGATATTTCAATGGCAAGCAGAAGCTCGACATGAATTACTAACACCAGGAAGTGTATATAAAACACTCGCTGAAACACCCACAGCACAGCGTGTGAATGCATTTTTAGACGAATTAGGACTTACCTTGCAGGCAATAAACCTGCGTTCTAAGCAAGGCGAAGCGCAGCTTGCCAAGCTTTTAGAACACTTGAAACATAAAAAAGATGTGTTGTTGATGCTTTTACAAGAACACATTCTTCCGCAAATCACGCTTGAACCCCATGTGCTTCATAGTGATGCCTACAATCATGTGGACTTGTATCGAACAGCGCAAGGTTTATCAGGAACACCCTGGAACCATAGTACGTATCACCAACGGCTACGGTATAACGCGCATACGTCTTTGGGAACAGATGGGTATATTCAGGCCGTATTAAAAAACAAAGGTACATCGGTAACTCAGGTGTCTTGTGTTGATATAAAATCATTTTTAGAAGAATTATTTGAAACAAATCAAAATGCACGGGCGATTATTGATATTAATGCAACCTTTGCGGGGGTGAGTAATCTTGAGGTTGCACGGCAAATGGCAGGCGTTTCTGCCCAACAAAACGCAGCAATAAAGTATGTTTTATATTTTAATGAAGCTGATGTTTTATGTGCGTTAAATATAAGCACGAAAAAATTGATTATCTTGGCGACCAGTGATCCGGATGAAATTAACCAAAAATTGGACTGCACGCCAGATGAACGTTTTACGTATTATGACCAAAGTCATACGGTAGGTACAGATTTAAAGCAAGCAACAACTGCTCACGCGTTTGTTTTGGTGGATAAACGAACCCATGCGCAAAGTTTTCTGCAAGGGTGTATGCGTATGCGGGGGCTAGATGAGCAACAAACGGTGAGTATTATCGTTCCAGAGGATGCACCGACGTCATTCGATGTCCTGTTTAGCATAATGGAAGTAAATGAACAAAATCAACTAAAAGAGGATAATTTTTTTGCAGCACTTGCTAAAATGGATAATGTTGTACGACAAGATTTCTTACAACGTCTTGCCACGGTTCCAGAAGAAGAAATTGAGAAAAAATATAAATTAGCTCAGCTATTTAAAAAGTATTTTATCGAAACTAAGGCAGACACATTATTTGAGCAGTACGGAAGTATTTGTATTGAGCAATCCACACATGATTTACTTGAACGACATCATAAGGCTTTATTAAGTGATTGGAAGCATTGTTTAGAAACGGCTGATATCCAGCAGTCACCAGATGAGATAACGCACGTTGATGACGAACTTAAAACCATTGTTGAGAAGTCGAGTTCGTTATGTAATGAAAAAACTATGAGTCACGCTCATCCATCACAAGTACTTGGTGTTGAAGTAGAGCACGAAAAAGAAACCTTGAAAGAGGCTGAAAAAGAAACGTTGAAAGAAGAGGCGTTTTTTAATCCAAAACTGAAGGAAAAAGGGTGGGATAGCCGGATCTGGGTAGAACTATTAGATAAATTTACGTCGAACCAGAGGCCATATTGCATGCAACCTTTAAATACGAAAGAAGACGGCATGCAATTTTTTTCAGATAACCTGCTCGTGGATGATAATTATGCGGGAGTCTATTATGGACAGGAGCATATACTTTGCCCGTATTTAAAACCCGTTGAAGCTATTGTATTTCGTAAAGACGGGGATAAAGTGACGGCTTGTTTAATTGATATGGCTGATTTAGCCCTATTGGAGTCTTCTATCCCTTATAGTAACGGAAAATTTTGGATAAGCACAACCCAGCATACGCTTTTATCAGGCGAGTTTCCAGATGATATTTTGAACAATACTGATTATCAATCACTGATTGAACAAATTCGTTTTTTCAACGGTGAGTTGAATGGTTTGCGCGAACAAAAAACACCGTTGTGTTGGTTAAATCAGGCACATCGTGAAAAAATGGATTATTTCCAAGAGCACATCATGCCTTATCGGCAAACCACCGTGAGCGAATTTAAGGCGTTGGAAGCTGCTTTAGTTTTAGATAAGCAAGCAAGCTTGGCTTCCATGAGCTTTCTTCGTCAAGAAGGGAGACAACAGGAAGGGGATGCGCAACCGCCTTCGCCAAGACCTAAGACATAAAAGCGTTTTTGAAAAACCTTTGTACATGTTTGTTATGATTCGATAGAATAGCGTTTTTATGTTTATGTTTAAATTTTGGTGATACATGACAGCGACATGTGGTTACATAGCACTTGTTGGGCGCCCAAACGTGGGTAAATCCACGTTGCTCAATCATATTTTACAACAAAAATTGAGTATTACTTCGCGTAAACCTCAAACAACCCGTCACGTCATTCGGGGAATTTTGACCGAAGGTGAGTGCCAAATGGTCTACGTCGATACGCCAGGCATACATCGTGGTGGCACAAAGCACATGAGTCGCTTGATGAACCAGGCGGCTGAAGCGACCGTTCATGATGTGGATGTAATTGTGTTTGTGGTTGAAGGTACGCACTGGACCGAAGACGATGCGCGTGTTTTAAAGCATATCAAAAACGCAGACGTTCCGTGTATCTTAGTGATTAATAAAGTCGATCAAATTGAAGATAAAAATAAATTACTGCCGTGGCTCGAGCATTTAAGTCAGCAGCATGATTTTGCTAATATCATTCCGTTGTCGGCAAAAACGGGGTTTTCTGTGGATGCACTTCAAAAGTTGATTAAACCGCTTATGCCGGAAGGGCCGCATTTATTTGAAGATGATCAATTCACTGATCGTTCCACACGTTTTTTATGTGCTGAATTATTGCGAGAAAAGATTTTTCGTTTTACAGGTCAAGAACTGCCTTATTCTACGACGGTCGATATTGAAGTGTATGAAGAAGAAGAGAAACTTGTACGTATTCAAGCCTTAATTCTTGTCGAAAAAGACAATCATAAACGTATGATTATTGGTGATCGTGGCAGTAAATTAAAAACCATTGCAAGCCAAGCACGCCTCGATATGGAGCGGCTGCTCGGGCAACCTGTATTTTTAAAATGCTGGTGTAAAGTCAAAAGCGGTTGGGCTGATGATGAACGGCTTTTGAAGCAATTGGGTTATGATAACTGACGGCTTGTCGGCCTGGTTATTGCACCAGCGCCTTGCTAAAAACAGTACAACGCAGGTGTTTTTTTTAACACGCGAGCGCGGTTTGGTCCGCGCTTACTGCCAAGGTGGGCGTTCCCTTAAGAAGCGTGCGGTTTTACAGCCGTTCACACCGCTTTGGCTGTCGATTAATGAGCGTTCATATGGTACCTATGTTAAGCAAGTTGAAATTGCACAGGGATCGGAGTATCTCCACGGTGAGATCTTACTGGCAGGCATGTACATCAACGAAGTGTTGTACCGTGCATTAAAGCCTGATGTGCCAGAACCTATGCTTTACGAAACCTATGAGTATGCTATACGTGCTTTGGTGCGTTGTACTCAGCGCATGCAGCTTGAAATTATTCTGCGAAAATTTGAACGCAATTTAATCCATCTTTCAGGATATCAAATCTCCTATACCGAAGAAGCTGATACAGCGCGTCCAATTTTAGATGATAAATATTACACGTTTGTTCCAGGTGAAGGTTTTGTGTTAGCCAAGAGTCATCATGCGAATCAAGGTTATTTGGGGGCGCATATTCTTTCGATTGCAGCAGACGTATGGACCGATGCCGAGGTTTTAAAAACCGCGAAACATATGATGCGTCGTGGCATCCATCATTTACTGGATGGCGCGGTGATTGAGACACGGGCGTTGTATCAACAAGGGTAATTGCTGTAATGCGGTTGTGATAGGTAGTGCGGTGATTTGATCGCTGAGATGAAGTACCTCTTGTCCTGTGTATACAATGTATAATTCTGCCATCGGATAATCTTGCTTAAATTGTTTTAATCCATGCAGCATTTTGGGGGTGATGGTTTGAGCATGCTTAATTTCAAATGCAAGTAGTTTGTCCTCGCCATACACAACAAAGTCTACTTCTGTACCTGTGGTTGTTCGCCAATAAAAAACTTGAGTATTTATGCGATAGTAATCAATTAAAGCAAGTAAAGATTGGTAAAAAAGCGTTTCTAAGCCCATTCCTGCAATTTCAGTGGGTGCATCCAGGATGCCTTTAGGACGTAGTTGTGTGTAAACTCCCGCATCAAAATAATAGAATTTATGGGTTGTGATCAAGCGACGCTTTGCCTTTTTAGTAAATGCGGGTAAGGTATGCGCTAATAAAAGATCATCTAAAATACTAAAATAATTTTGAATCACTTGACGATTAACGCCGACTTCTCGTGCAATTTCTGTTGCATTAATCACTGCGCCTTGTGAAAAACTGGCTACTTCAAGAAATCGTGCAAATGCGGAAACATTCCGAGTGAGTCCTTCTTGCATGACTTCTTCGCGTAAATATATATCAACATACGTTGCTAGGTAACCTATAGGATCATGATACGTATAGGTTGCGGGAAGCATCCCTAGCGTTAAAGCATGTTCCAGTGAAAAATCATTTTTCAATTCTTGGATGGTAAGTGGGTGCATATGGTAACGAATGGCACGGCCAGCCAATAAATTAACCCCATCACGTTTAAGTTTTCTTGCTGAAGATCCCGTTAAAATAAAACGTTGTGCTTCGTGTTCTATTAATCGATGGACTTCATCTAATAATTCAGGAATTTTTTGAACTTCATCGATGACGATCCAGTCGTTGTTTTTAAGTGAAATTCTTTCACGCAAAGATTCGGGCTTGGCTTGAAGCGTTCGATAGGTCAGTGGGTCAAGTAAATCGATGTAAGTATGCGGTTGCTTTAACAGGTTGTGTTTGAGCCACTGCGTTTTTCCAGTTCCTCGAGGGCCAAAAATAAACAAGCTATCTTGATGCGTAAGAGGCAATGTAAATAAGCGAGAAAACATAATTTTATTGATTATTGTTATATAATACCATCAATTATGGTTGATAATAGATGGTTACGCAATCAATAATCAATATTTAAAACCTTTTAAAAATTAGCATGCGTTGTCTTTAAATTTCTGGTAAAACATCCAGCTTTAGTTAAATAGAGAACAAGAGGGGACAATTCATCATGTATAGGCATGTTTTATTAGGTGTGAATATCGATCATGTAGCAACACTGCGGCAAGCACGCGGGACCAAATACCCCGATCCACTCAAAGCCGCGCTCGATGCTGAAGAAGCAGGAGCCGACGGCATTACGCTGCATTTACGCGAAGATCATCGGCATATTCAACCGCGTGATGTTTTATTATTTAAAGAAGCGTTACAAACACGGATGAATTTAGAGCTTGCAATTACCGACAGTATGGTTAAATTTGCCGAAAAAATTGCGCCAGAGCATGTGTGTTTTGTTCCAGAAAAACGCGAAGAGCTCACAACAGAGGGGGGGTTAGATGTTGTGACGCATTATCAAGCGGTGGTGGATGCGGTCCAACGTTTAAAAAAGGTAGGCAGTGAGGTCTCGTTGTTTATTGATCCCGTGAATGAACAAATTGATGCAGCAGCTAAATCAGGTGCATCTGTGATAGAAATACACACAGGGTGTTATGCTGATGCAACAACGCCCGGCGAGGTCATGAAAGAATTAGCGCGTATCGAGCAAGCCGCCGAATACGCTGCAACGCTTAATCTTATTGTGAATGCAGGTCATGGCTTGCACTATCATAATGTGAAGCCTATTGCGCGCATTCCGGGCATGAATGAACTGAACATTGGGCATGCGATTGTAGCGCGCGCCATGTTTACAGGCTTTAAAGATGCCGTACGCGAGATGAAACAACTCATTCAGGTAGCGTAATGCAAAAATAAGGCAAAGCTCAGGCGCGTTTGATTATAGCAGACAGTGGATCGCGCTTCGCGTTTCGTGCCTCGAGCTCTGCCACGGATCGCTCAATGTCGTCTCGTTTTTCTTCGCAGGTTGTTTTATTTTTTTGGAAAAAAAATAACGGCCTACCTTGAGTTGCTCGTGAAGAGATCAATTGACCAGCAATGCACACAAGGCCAATACCTGTGAGTGCAATCGCGATGTTTTTTATGATCGTAGGCCAAGATAAACGATATTCACTCATGGTGGTATTTTTACTGTTGAGTATCTCTAAAAACTCTTGAAAAGTCTTTTTTGTTTTGAAAAAACTTGATGTGGCGTTTGTGTGTCAAATAGCTGGGGTATCAAGTTGACTTTCTTCTGAATCTACAATGTTTAGTGGTTTACTTGGCGTCTCACATGTGAAGTGAGCAAACAAAGAAGAAGATTTACGCGCTAATTCTTGTAAATCTTCTTGGCGTGTTTTTATGCGTTCTTCTGATCTTGGTGGGGTAAATAAATTTGATGATGCTACACTTGGCGGTGTGAGATACATTGTCTGCGCAGCTCGACGCGTACGCGGTGGGCTTTGGTAGCTTAAGCTTTCTTGCTTAAAACGCTCAAACGTTTCGAAGCTTTCTGCAGGACCTTGAGTTGATACACGAGCAGCTAAGTCGGCTTGGTTCTCGTCGGTGAGCATCGGATAATAGTGATTAAAAAAGGTTTGGTCTTCTTTCAAAATAGCGTGATAAACAACATCGCCACCGTAGGCATTCACACCTTCTTGAAATTCTTTATGATTTAAATATTCGCTCATGGTACAGATTAACGCTGTCCTGTTTGGTGATAAAGACGCTCGTCTAAACATCATGTAGTTGTCTGCTATTAAAGCATGCTTTTTGTTATAGCATGTTAGTTCATTACATTGAGCCCAAGCGTTTTCGGCACCGATGTTCTCGGCGATAGAACGAATCACAAGATAGTCGTGTTTTATGAGAATATTAGACCAGTTTGTTTTAGCTTGACCAAAAGATTTAAGCTGATTAAAAGCGTTGCTTGCTTTTTCATCATCATCTTCACTAAGTTGCAATGCACAACGCAAAAGATTCCCATTGTCTAACAAAGCAATAACATCATCATCACTAAGCTGTTTCAATAAAAAAGATAAGTGCTCTGGGTAGCTGAGTGCATATTCAAACACAAGGAACGCATCGTGTCGTAAAAGGCGTGTGTGGTGTTCTTCAGGTATAATCGTGGTATACAAGTGCTTGAAGTCGTCGAGATTCAAGTTTAATACGCCATCAATCAAAAGATTACTTTGATCGTCTGGTGTAAAATCTAAATAGTGTTTTTGGTGGCTTTCAATCTCCGTTTTAAAGCCCTCAAAAAATAATTCTGAATTCATGGTTATCTCCTTATTATAATCATACGATACTGATTCAGTAAGCATCATGGGCATCGCAGACCGTTGGTGCCCTCGCTGGTGAGACGTCGTGGGTTCATGACCACTGGGTTTGCTCTCATCAGGTGGTGAGCTACGACCACCTGGTGAGCTGTCACCACCACTTTTTTTGTCTCTATCAGGCGAAGAGCCACCGCCGGTGTCGTGATCATCTCTTTTGTATTCTGACGATGCATGGAATCCTAGTTTTGCTTGTGCTTCGGCTTGTTCTTTTAAGTTGGCATCATACGTTTGGTAAGTATCCAGTAAGTGCCTAAGCTTTTGCAAGGCTTCTGCATCACCGCATAGGTAGCTTGCTAATGTTTCAAGCATTAAAGGCTTGAATTCGGGGCGTTCTACCATCATGACGGAAAGGGTAAGGTTTAGAATCTCTTGATTGGATGAATGCACAACTGCTTTATCTGGATTGGGGGTGTTCATCGTGATGTTTAAATAAGGACCAATGCCGTCGGTCGGGCATCGCGAAAATACCTGGAATAATCGGTTGTCGTTGGATTTATGACTCGCTTCAATTGCTGGTGTATCATGAGGTTGTCGCTGCACGCGGGAGGATGTTTTTGTAGATTGTTCACTACCCAGGCCAATTTGTAAACCTGCACAACCTACAAGTGAACACAAGGCGATTAATCCTGCACGTGGCCCAACAATAAGCGATGGATTAAATGCTTTCATGATATGTCGAACACGATACAGCTGTTCGTTTTTGGGCAAAAGGGGCGATCCTGGAGGGCTTCCAGGTTCCAGCATATGCTCATCTCGATGATCGTGATAGGAGATGTCACGTTCTCTAGCCCAGGCTTCTAAGCCCTGAAGTCGTCCTTTGTCACCGAGGATTAATAAGTGTAAAGGGCGGTCTTTGATGCGCTCTTGGGTGTATGTGACCATGTTTTGAATAAATTTTAAACTTAAACGGCGTTCAGGCTGTCTATCTACGCTAGCATTTCGATCCCAAATGGCCAGTGTTATCGGTGCATGGGGAGCGGTTTCATCGCGCACCATGCTGTTCAAAAAATTTCGTGGTTGACGTTCATCAATGGCTGCACAAAAAGCTTGCTTTCTCTGTGGAAGCTGCGCGTCAATTCCGTATGGCGTAGCATTTTTCCACCCAAGAAGAGCGCCTTCCTTGCTGGTAAGTTGAGCCGCGGTACCTGTTGTTGTGCCAATTTCACGTAATAGATCGAACGACTCGGGAGGCACATGCAGTGATTGTTGGTTTAATATATGGAGCAATGCGTAAGAAAATTCACCATGAAACCTAGGATTATAACTCGGACGGTACCCCTCTAAATCTTTATGACTGGGTTCTTTACGTTGGTCTTTAAGAAGTGGGTGTTGCGTAAAAAATAACGTGAGTTCATGATCTAAATCTCGTTGCTGGGTATACGGTAATTTTTTTTTTGTATTTAAATAGGGGGGCGAAACTTCTAAAATTTGACGTACCACATGTGAAACGATAAGGCCTTGTAAATTTTCAGGAATGCCCTCTTCACCGAAACAGCGATCAATAACATCAACACGAGAAAGTACACTTCGTCTAAAGCCTGAGTCACCTGGTTGAAGGAATTTTTTTTTATTAGGTAGGTCAATGTCTCCAATATGCGCTTGAAGGAAACTTCGGAGGGTTTCAATGCATTCATGAATACGCTGTTTTATTTGTTCTTTCATGTTACAAACAATGCCATTATATATAGCCGCGAATAATAGCCGCGAAGTGTATCAAAAAAAATTACTAAAGTCAAAAAAAACTCAAAACGCAACAGCGTTCAAAGGCTTGCATGTTCATAATGTTTTTTTTGATTGTTCAGGTTAAATATTGAGTTGTATAAATGCATTCCGTGTGCAATAATAAGGCAGGTTTTCAGTTTTTTTTTTTTTTTGAGGTTTGTCGCATGTTTTTAATCGATTTATTAAAAGCGGATGCAGCGCGTTTTTCCGATCGTGCATCGAAGGTTGTTGCATCAGAAGAGTTTATTCATTTAATGCTTGATACTTACCGTGATGAGCTGAGCGAACTGACGTTTATTAAAATAAGCGATGTTCCAGATTTTTTAAAAAACATACATAAAAATAAACGAAGCGGTCACTATCAGTTATTTGTTGAGTTTTCAGACAGGCACGCGTTAAAACCTAAACAACAAGATGCTATTCATTATGCAGCGATGGATGTTTTTTATGATTTAGAGGGTGATTCTAAAGATCAAATGATTGTGTTTATGGCGGATCAGTATAAGGGGCGCAATTATCATAATTACCCTGCATCTTACGATACGCTTTTTGATTTTCCGATTCATTTTATTGTGGCGGGAGGATCGCCACATCAGATGGATGGAAAAAGCTGTCCTATTTTTACCTTACGACACCTTTTATTAACGGCCAACGATACAGAGCTGCATACGCATTTAAAACAATTAGCACAACAAGGTTTTTTACGTGAATTGACATCTGGAAGCAAGATGACGCCTTTACCATGGTTTGATTTAGGGGTCGATTATAATGCAAATACACAAAGTTTTCAGCAAATTACACGTTATGTTGAGCATGTAAAGCAAAAGGGGCGTTTACGCGATGCGGTACATTGCTCTTTTTTCGAGAGCTCTGCGCTGCGTGAGGCACAGTTCGATGTTCGCATGAGCGATACACTGAAAACGATCCAATTGGGCCCCAGAGAAAATAGTCTTAATCCTGATGGTGATTTTGCACTCAGAAATGAAGGCATTAAAGATTTTGAAGAAATGTACGCAGCTTGCGCACTCGAGTATGCAACAAGCCTCAAAGGCGGGGAAGGTGAATTGATTGATATTTGCTATGGTGATTCTTATCCATTGATCTGCAATATATTACAGACCGAGTTACAACATAGGGGAGCAATTCATCCTGACGTTGATCTTCATCCTCATTTAAAGAAAAATCAACTGGTGTCTTTTATTTTCTCAAATCAAGGTTTTCTTAATCTGTTGACCCGCGATAAAATTGACTCCAGGACTAAAAAGAAAAATGATCCTCATCAAGCGTTGTATTTGACTTTTATGAATGTTGAATTCCTTTGTTTGATACAACGTGGTTATCTTGATCCTGTTAAGTTGCTGGCTCGTATCACGGAAAAAACAAATGAATATGTTTTATTAGGAACAAAAGGGCATGATGTTTGTGTTCTCCATCGTAATTTAAACGTTTGTTGTCATGTACTCGCGTTATTGTCCGAAGGCGCTACATTTGGTTTAGGGGATACATCGGAGACTCTTCCCGAGGTTTTGTTAGAGCTCTTACTTATTAAACATGCAGCGGATTTTTTTGAGGTTCCCGCAATTCGAGCACTGTATGGCTCCGGTGAAATAACCAATGATATGATCCAAAGAAGTACGTTATACACCTTAAGACAGTCACCCGAATTGAATGGAACACCTCAGCAGGTTAAAAAACTTATTGAGGATCGTCTTCTCCCTTCACCTGTCTCGGTTGTCGCTTCTGCTGCATACCATGAGATAGAAGAAAAGGAAGAGGATGATTCGGCGTACGCTTATTCGATGTCGATGTTTGGTTGATTGATGTTTTAAAATGAGGAGAAAGGTTTGGATTCTAAAACAGACGCTCATGTATTAAAGTCTTACTCTGAAGAGGACTTGAAAGTTCTGGATGATGCCATACCGGTTGATTTATTGAATACGGTTGAACTTGACTCAAGTTCTGATTCGATTCAAGGTGACACACCTATTGGTCTTGATGCGCCGAGGGATGAGTGGCTGGATGAGCTCATTGATCTTGCTGTTGATTTATATTTAAAGCATGAAACAATGGTTTTATATGAATCCGCGTTTTATGAGGAAAACATAAAAGGGTTGACGGCAAAATCTGTAGCTCGAACGCGAGATGCACACAATGAAAGTTATTTCAAGTATACCTCAACCTATTCAACGTTCTCTAGATTATTTATTGATCCATTTAAATCAGAAAGAAAAGTAAAAAAAGAAAGTATGCAATACTTTGATGATTTTGGGGAAAAACATGACGTGGCTGGTTTTCGTTTAAACTTGATTCAAATCTTTCGTACTAAATTTCATTATGGCATGGAGCATGAGCCAATAAGAAATGAAAGCATCTTAACGCGCACAAACGCGTCGTCTAAATTAGTTGGGAGCGTTGGGATGTTCTCTCCAGATGAACGGAAAAAATCCATTAAGATTATTTATCATCATAGTAAAGAAACTTCAAACGAAAAATCCGAGTCGGACGAGTCTTTATCAGCATCAACGTAATTCCGTGGTCCGGATCGACGAATAAACATCGTTTATTCGTCGAATGTTTTTCGACCGATAACAACGGACTCTTGAGGATTACCTAAGCTGCACATAGGAGAAACCCCACCGTTATTGCAGATAACAAAGCCTGTTCTATCATCGATTTTAAATACACCACCTTGCCACATGCAGCAGCCTTCAAAGGCTTGCATGTTCATGATGGCACGACGCGTGCAATAACAACTGGAATATCGACCATTTTGACAAACATACCGCCCAGCCGATGAATCGCAATATTGAACACCACCCATTTTGTCACAGCACTGAGCGCCGCATGAGGCCGAAGCTAGTGCAGGGATAGTAAGACTTGTCAAAAATAACAACAAACTAAGCGAGCGCATGATGTTATCCAATCGTGAACTAGAATTAGTTTAAGTATAGCTAATAAATTAGATCTCGCTTTTTGATGCTTCAAGTGGTTTGATCTGTAGCGGCAAATTAGAAATGTCACCTTTAGTCGTTGCTGCACAGCAGCTTGGGTTAACAGTCAGACAAGTTAAGCAAGGGTAACCGAGGAGTTAGCTTCGAATGGGTGATAAGCTCATTGAACCTTTACCTGCCAGGCTGCTTCCAATACTTCTCGAAGACTGGTTATTTAGACTGTATGATAAGGCTAAAGCGTTAAAAGCTTAGTTGAAACCGCCGTATGCGACATCGCACGTACGGTGGTGTGAAAGGACGGGGACCGTAAGGCCCCTCCTACTTTCCAAGCCCTTAAGACCCTGCTTCTTTAGATCGACCAGGCGTAGGTGCGGAGCTACTCGTTTGTTTTGCTTGATCTTGATCTTCTGGAGGACGTTTAAAGAAATTTAGGAAATTTTGAGCTGCATGCTCTAGTCCCTTCTTCATTTGTTTGCCGATAGGACCTTTAAAATCATCCATTCTCTTTGCTTGGTCGGCTCGACGTTCGTGATCTTGAACGGCTTCCATTGACGTTTCAAACCCTTGCATACCTTGAATCCAATGTCCTAAATCACCAGTGCAGCAGTCTTTAACCATTATTTCTAACTCAGGATCCTTGGAAATTAATGCCAGATCATTGGCCAAACACAACATTTCATAGGCGCATTTGTGCGATCCATGTAAGGTTGGACACGTAATTTTTTCTTCGTCGTTGATTAATATATTGGTTCCTCTTCTAAATGAATCTGCAATCTGAAGGTAAATATCTACTTTTGTCTTAAAATCGATAGACGGCTTTATATACTGTTCATCTTCAAACACGGTTCGAACATCAAGAGGTGTGATCAGCGGAATAGATGAAGCAAGAACCAACCACAACAGATTATGATCGTCTTGATACAATTCAAGCAAAGCAGAATAATCAAATTGTTCAACATCAACGAACAACGTTTCTCCAACAAATCGACCTCCCAGAGCTCGACGAACACGAGCTTGTTTATTTGAATCTTCTTCCGAGACCGAAGTAGCCATCAATAGATTTGGGCATAAGTCGTTCAAAAGATAGTTAATTCTTGCATTTACCATCTGAGCTTTGGTTGATGAAAAAAACATCTTATTATCCGCTTCGATTTCACTTTCTAACAGTTTACGAAACGCTAGGTGTAAGGGATCATCAGACTTGTTTTTAGCTTGCCTCTCTTGAAGTCTATTCGCCATCTGTTGTCTTCGAGAATCAATCGTGGCAAGCAATGAGGTTCGAGTCGTACGAGAAGAAATGCTCAATTTTTCTTCCAATAGATGGGTATCCTCACTATGCTTCTTCACAAATCCTTCTGCAGCCTTTAGCCGGTCATATTGGCGGCTACAGAATTCTGTATTTTCCATACCTAACTTAAGAGCAGGATGCGTATTAAAACAGTCTTCTACATCGACTCTCGCCTGACTAAACTTGCCCAATACAGCGGGAACAGGACAACCTTCTTTTGTAAGCTCTACAGGTTGAATCGCTTTTAATATTCTCCATAATGGTTCGTTTTTTTCTTGGTATAATACCTCTAAGTGATCTTGGTTAAAGCGATTGGGACAAAAATCGGAATATTCCTGATTTATTCCTAAAGCCGCCTCTATTTTTTCTTTATCTTCTCCCAGCACTATAAACTTCATATTGTTCATCTCAAATAAATCTGGATAAGCATGTAATAACAGCGTTCTTATCCATGCGTTTCGTTCATTGATTAACATGGGTTTTTCAGATGCAATCATGGGACATGAGGCAATGCAATTTAAGACATAGGCGGGTATATCAGCTGCGAGATACATCTTCTCCGCACTTGCAATACATAATCTTGCCTTTAGCGAGCCGGACTCTATCGCTAAAAATTGATTAAGCTTCGCTGAATATTCTTTTGCTTGATGAATTGAATTATGAATACTTAAATCAGCTTTTCCCAATTCTTCAAAAAGTAAGCGATATCGTGGAAATCGCTGAACAGGTGCCATCATATAGGAGGAAATAGTTTGTCCGTCAATCGATTGATGTTCAAGACGATAACGATAAGGTGATAGTTTGTTTAAAAAAAGCTGTAACATCTCTGTTGAACTTGCTAGCATCAACAAGTTATCGAGATAACATTTGAAATCCTGACTCAAATAAAATGCATTAAACGCATTAACTAATGACGTGCAATCATCGACAGAGGTAGATAGTTCATTTGGTTGCTTTAAAAGTATCTGTTGTACCAAATTATCTGCACGAAGACCCATTTTTTTAAATTCATCCATTATCCCGGTCGACGAGCGCAATACAGAATCATACTGATCTAATACGGACCTTAATTTTTCTTCATAGCGAGCAATATCACTCGAAACTAACAATGATTTTGAGTTCCCAATCGACCGCAACAAGGTTTGTTCTGTTTTACAAAACTCACTTATCACACGTAATTGTTTTAATTGCTTTTTATACGTTTTTTCAGCTTCTGAATTAGATGGTGTTGCAATGCATATACTGTTTCCTTCTAGTTGCTCATTTCTATGCCGAACATACTCTTCAATCGTCCCATGAAAGTTCTCTGTTTCTCCATTTAAATTCAACCAAGCTAATTGTGACGTGGGTCCTATCCCATCAAACCTAGGAAGTTCTGAAATAACAATGTTCTTTTTAGCTTTAATTGCTTCATCTATTGTCATTTGAATCGATAACGTTTCGCCAGCTTTTTTTGAATTAAGTACATTATCTATGCAATAAGATTTAATCTTATCAAACACCGTCGCCACCAACTGCTCAACATAAGCATCTTGTCTGTTGCTCTGAATATCCAGTACATCACTCGAGATAGCCTGATAGATATGCTTAAGTGCGTTTAACACATGAGCCAGGTTCTCCAGATCCTCTGTTTGAAGCAATCGAATTAACACCATAAACTCAGCTTTTGCTTCGTCAGAACCTAATTCAATCTCAGAAATATGCATGTCTCCAATTTTTAACAACGCATTCATTAATTCTTGGGAGTTCATAAGACCGGGATAGTCACGCCACAATTTGGATGGTTCAGATCGTTTAAATAGTCCTGCAAGATGCGTGCGATTCAGAAAATCAAACACTGGATTATCAACATCATGTAACCCTCCATTAAAGGTGGAGGAAGCATGAATCAGATCATTAAACGCATGGCCAAAATCAATTCGAGCAACCTCATAGAATGGCTCACCATCACGCTCATCGGCCAAGACCATCATATTGCCAGGATTGATATCATGATCACCCACTATAGCGGAAGCAACCACAGCTTCGGCCAACGTATCACGCACGGATTGAGGGAGCTCGCTCCATGCAATTTCACCTCTCGTTTTATCTGGATTTTCTGTGACAATTTTAATGTGTCTAACGCGTGCTTGATTTTGCAAATAATTCCCCATGCCATACTCATCAAGTGTGCCAACAACATGATCTAGGTACTGAGAGGCTACTAATATCTTTTTATTTTTATCATCATAGACAGTAGAAACCTTAGGTGCACGCTTTGTACCAAGGATTCGTTGAGCAATAGATGCGGCAATCACTTCACCTAAATTTTCATGATCAGTTTGATTGGCCTTAATTTGCCGATAAATTTTAGCATCCAAAATAGATGGTTTTAACTGATACGATTCTCCTGATTCATGCTTAACCTTAAGGCTTCCGGTAACCCCACCTGTTTTTTCTTTTGATTCTAGATTGAACTTACGTAAATTAATCATATTAATCACCTAAATCAATATAAGATAATTAATTATACACTTATAACATAAAAAATACAAAGTGGATTTGAAATAGAATAGTTTTAGAATAAAGTGAAAAGGTGATATTTCTATTTTGCTCCGACATCAAGTGGTTTGATCGGCGCTGCAGGAGAGGTTGCATGAGGTGCAATGATACTCTCGAGCTCAACCGATTCAATTTTACTGAATCGATGAGTAATTTTTTTAGCGGATAAATTAACTTCTGTGGCGTCTTGCTGAGCTTGATCAATATGCTTGGTGAGTTTCTCCATGCGTTTGCCAAAACGTTGAAAGTCACCTGAAAGCGCATGCAAATGCTGTTGAATAATATGCACTTGTTTTTTAGTTGCATCATCTTTAAGAACAGCGCGGGCTGTGGTCAGTACGGCCATCAACGTACTCGGTGACACAAGCCATACTTTAAGTCGCTGAGATAAGGCAATCACTTCAGGGTAATTGGCGTGTACTTCAGCAAAAATCGCTTCTGCCGGAATAAACATCAGGGCGCTGTCGGCTGTTTCATGCGGAATAATATATTTTTCCGCAATGTCTTTGATATGTTTTTGTAAATCTTGTCGAAACTGTTGTTGCAAACTTTTTCGTTCAGCAGAGGTTCGCTCGGCATTCATGATTTTTTGATAGGTCTCTAGCGGAAACTTGGCATCAATCACAAGATGACCGGTTGGTTCAGGTAAAAACAAAATACAGTCGGCACGTCTTTGATTGCTTAAGGTATGTTGCAAGCTGTAATGATTGCTGGGGAGCATGTTAGCAAGCAACGTCGCTAATTGTACTTCACCAAAGGCACCACGTGCGCGTTTATCAACGAGTACATCTTGTAAACTCACGACGTGGGTTGAGAGTTCAGCAATTTTTTTCTGTGCTTCATCGATGATGGTCAAGCGTTTAACAATATCAGTAAAGGTAGACGATGTTTTTTCGAAACCTTCGTTTAGGCGTTGACTCACCTGTTGACTCACCCCGTTCAGATGCGAGCGAATTTCTTCCGTGAGTGATTGCAGATGGGTGGTGAGTGAGTTTGCATGGTGCTTAAAGCTATGGCTCATTTGTTCACGCACGTCCGTCATTTGGTGCTGAATGCTTTCTCGAATAATATGCTGATTACTATGCTGACTTTCGGTGAATTTAGCTTGAATTGTATGCTGGCCTGTTTGGTAACGCTCGTGCAACTCAAGTTGTACTTGGTGCAGCTGTTGTATAGAACGCTGCTCTGATTTTTCAAGTTGCGCCTGGAGCAAGCTTAAAGTTTGTTGTTGTTTTTTTTGAGATAAAATAAGCAACACCATCGTGATGATGCTGATTCCGGATGCAGCGAGTACACAGAATAAAATATTCATAATCGAAGGCATAAATACCCAGCTTTTTAAAAAATTTAAGAGGCTTGGAGTATACCTTTCTGATGCAAGCGTGGCAAAATAGTAAACTATACTTTTGTGAGTCAGGATCAATAAGCGTGCGTGATGTACCTGTGGTAGAACAACTCGAAAAACTTCGAACAATGATTCGAACGTATGATCATCAATATTATGTTTTGGATACCCCTACGGTGCCAGATGTTGAGTATGATCGTGTATTTCGTGAGCTCCAAGCCTTAGAGGCCAAGCATCCTGAGATGATAACGGCTGATTCACCTACCCAACGTGTGGGGGGCGCGGTTGCGAGCACACTCAAGCCGATAGAGCATGCAAAGCCGATGTTGTCGTTATCGAACGTATTTTCAGAAGAAGGCTTGATTGGATTTATTAAGCGCGTCAGTGATGGGTTAGAGCAAGACCCAGGCACGATTATATTTGCCTGCGAGCCGAAGTTCGATGGACTAGCACTTAATTTAACCTACAAAGCGGGTATTTTGGCGCATGCCGCAACGCGAGGGGATGGGGCCGTTGGGGAAGATGTGACCCATAATATTAAAACCATGGCGTCGATTCCGCTTAAACTCATGATAACACCTGTGCCTGATTTTCTTGAAGTTCGCGGTGAGGTGTATATGCCTAAAGCGGGTTTTGAAGCGTTAAACGAACAAGCACGACGTGATGGCACCAAAACCTTTGCAAATCCCCGCAATGCAGCGGCAGGTAGTTTACGTCAGCTGGATTCGAGTATTGCCGCAAAGCGACCGTTGGCTTTTTATTGCTATGGTATGGGTGCATCGTCAGATTTTTCATGGCCTGATAGTCATCTTCTGCAGTTAGCGTGGTTACGCAAGGCGGGTTTTCCGGTGCCGCGTGAATCACGCGCAGCTAAAGGCTTCGCTGGTTGCCTTGAATATTACCAAAGTATGGAAAGTGCACGATCTGATTTACCGTTTGAAGTCGACGGAGTGGTGTATAAAGTGGATAGTATACGCGCGCAAGAAAAGCTTGGATTTATTGCGCGGGCACCACGCTTTGCATGCGCGCATAAATTTCCTGCAGAAGAAGAAGTCACGCGGTTATTATCCGTTGATTTTCAGGTAGGGCGAACGGGTGCATTAACCCCGGTTGCGCGCTTACAACCGGTTGCTGTGGCGGGTGTGGTTGTGAGTAATGCAACGCTACACAACATGGATGAAATTGCACGCAAAGATATTAGAATCGGCGATGAGGTGATCATACGTCGTGCCGGGGATGTGATTCCTGAGGTGGTATCGGTTGTTTTTGAGCGTCGTCCAGAACATACCGAAGCCATCATGTTGCCCAAGCACTGCCCGGTGTGTGATGCTGAGGTGATGCGTCTGCCAGGGGAGGCGGTGGCCCGTTGCACCGGTGGTTTATTTTGTAAAGCACAACTCAAACGAGGCGTTTGGCATTTTGCGTCACGCAAGGCGATGCATATTGATGGCTTGGGGCAGGGTTTAATTGACCAATTGGTGGATGAAAATTTAATCGAAGACATGGCTTCGCTTTATACCCTAACGATCGAACAACTGGTTACACTGCCACGTATGGGTTTAAAATCCGCTGAAAACCTCATGCATGCTTTAGAAAAAAGTAAACAAACCACGTTTGCGCGCTTTATTTATGCTTTGGGTATTTTAAGTATAGGTGAGTCCAGTGCTCGAGCGGTAACGCAAGCTTTTCCTAGCCTTAAATTACTTGCATCGGCTTCCGAAGAAGCCTTGATGAATTTAGACGACATAGGGCCTGTGGCTGCCGAAGCCATCACCCATTTTTTTGCACAAGCACACAATCAAGATGTCATTCAAAAGCTGATAGCGTCTGGCATTACGTGGCCTGAAGTTGATGTGATGGTGGTTGATGAGGCGCATATTTTTTATGGCAAAACACTTGTTTTAACAGGAACGTTTGAGAGCATGGGGCGAGAGGAGGCTAAGGCGAAGCTGATTGCTTTGGGCGCCCGGGTATCGGGTTCGGTTTCAGCAAAAACCTATGCGGTGATTGCTGGTCGCGATCCAGGCTCAAAAGTAACCAAAGCCGAGGGCTTGGGTGTGCGTATTTTGTCAGAAAATGATTTAATCAAGGCTATAAAAAACACTTGAAATAAAAAACAAGGCCTTATAATATCCTAATATAGTCTAAAATAACCTGTATTTTTGGGGTGATGATGCAGATTCACCGTACTGAAACCGATTTACTTTTGAATTGGCTCAATAAAGTCGGGAGAAAGCCGCTTATTATTCGTGGTGCAAGGCAGGTTGGAAAGTCAAGCCTCGTGCGTCAAGTTGCTAAATTAAGTGAGCGATCATGCTTTGAGCTTAATTTTGAACGTTATCCTGAGCATGCGGATTATTTTCAAAGTAAAGATCCAGCGATTATTTTGAATCATTTAAGTATTCATTTTAAACACGTGATTCAACCGAAAACCTCGATCCTATTTTTGGATGAAATTCAGGCAACACCGCACTTGATTGAGCTTTTGCGCTATTTTTATGAAGAATGTCCTGAGTTGGCGGTGATTGCCGCAGGATCATTGTTGGAGTTTGTATTGGCCGAGCCTGAGTTCTCGGTGCCCGTTGGACGAATTGAATATTTTCATTTAGGTCCTCTTTCGTTTGAAGATTTCTTAATGGCACAAGGGGAAGGGGTTTTATTGGACTGGATTCGGTCAGCTTCTGTTCGGGAAGCCATCCCAAGTCCTATTCATCATCGTTGCTTGACCTTGATGAAAGTGTACTGGTTAATCGGAGGAATGCCCGAAGTTGTTGCGCATTACGCCGAGCATCAAGATTTTCATGAAGTTGAGAACATTAAGCAAAATATTTTACAAAGTTATCAAGATGACTTTCATAAGTACGGTCGAGTTAAACAAATACCACTTCTTCGGCGTGTTTTTAAAACGTTACCTGGTTTAATGGGGCAAAAAATAAAATATTCGCATCTTGATCCTGATAGTAAATCGGTGCAGGTTAAAGAGGCCTTGGATTATTTAAATTTGGCTAAAGTAATACATCTTGTTTTTCATAGTCATTCAACGGGTTTACCGCTGAGAGCGCAGCTTGATCATAAAATTTTTAAAGCCATTTTTCTGGACATCGGACTTCTTTGTTCTGCACTGGGCTTGAGTCATTTATCGATTATTCATGCTCCGGATTGGGCATGGGTTAATCGAGGCAGTCTTGCTGAGCAATTTATTGGTCAAACCTTATTTCAATTGTTTCCAACGTATCAGATGCCAGAATTATATTATTGGGTACGTGAGCAAGCTCAGTCTTCCGCTGAGCTGGATTATGTATGGCAATATGAAAATCAGATTATTCCTATTGAAGTAAAAGCAGGAAAAACCGGACGATTAAAATCGTTGCATTATTTTATTCATGAAAAACATTGGCCTTTTGCTGTGCGCTTTAATGCAGATAAGCCCAGCATTTTGGATGATAAAGTAAAAATACCTCATCAAGATGCGTGCTCATATCGTTTGCTGTCGTTGCCGTTTTATTTGGCGGGACAATTGAATCGATTGCTTGCGGATGGTACGTGACAGTGGATTGGCAAGAAATCTTTATGATAAAATAAAGAACATAAGAATTAATTTTAAAGAGCTGTACTGTAAATGACGACGCTATCGACACAAGATTTTGACTTTGAACTACCCCCCGAACTGATTGCACAGTACCCACTCGCGAATCGTCGTGATTCGCGTTTGTTGCGTTACACACGGGCCACAGAAACCATCGAGCATACTAAGTTTGTATCGTTTGCAGATGCGTTAAATCCTGGTGATTTATTGGTGATGAATAATAGCCGGGTCATTCCTGCGCGCTTGTATGGTCAAAAAACAACCGGTGGTCAAGTTGAGCTTTTGATCGAACGTATTTTAACGGACGATACGTTTTTGACGCACATCAAAGCCAGTAAATCGCCCAAGCCTGGAACAGAAATTCAATTTGATGGTCATTGGCGCATTGAGGTCATTGAAAAACAAGACGATCTCTATTTATGCCGTATGTTAGATGACGGCGTGATTGAGACCATGCTGCATGCTATCGGCCATATACCGCTTCCGCCGTATATTCAACGCGAAGATGATAAGCCCGATGTTGAACGCTATCAAACGGTGTATGCAAAACATAAAGGTTCGGTTGCGGCGCCCACAGCGGGCTTGCATTTTGATGATGCCATGATTGAGCAGCTGAAAGCCAAAGGGGTTAACATAGCCTATGTTACGCTGCATGTTGGGGCAGGGACGTTTCAACCGGTACGTGCCGATACAATCACGGATCATAAAATGCATAGCGAGCGTTTTCATGTGGACGAAGCGTTATGTGATGCTGTATCACAAGCAAAAGCAGCAGGTAAGCGCGTGATTGCTGTGGGCACAACCGCCATGCGTAGTTTAGAAAGTGCTGCACGTGATGGCGAATTAAGACCTCAAAAATCCGATACGGATATTTTTATTTATCCAGGGTATGAATTTAAAGTTTGTGATGGTTTAGTCACCAATTTTCACTTACCTCAATCGACCTTGTTGATGCTTGTTTCGGCGTTTATTGGGCATAAGCAGACCATGGCGTTATATCACGAAGCGATTGCTAAAAAGTATCGATTTTTTAGTTATGGCGATGTCACGTTATTGCTCTAAATTTTATTTTATAAAACATAAGGACGGGTATGTTTGTTCCAAGTTTAACCGCTGAAGCCGGTTTGGTACTTACGGTTGCTGATTGGGCTTCGATTGATGTGAAGCTTGCCGCGTGTGATCTTGGTGAGTTATTGCTCAAACCCGGCCTCGCTGTTTTGCAGCAGCTGGATAGCTTGAAGGCTTACTGGGATTGGCCCGGTGAGCTGGTGCTGAACGCATTAGACATACCCCATAATGCCAGAGAGCAATGCGTGCTTCGTTCAAAATATGATGGCCAAACATTACACTTTACTTATGATGAAATTTTATTGTTGATTCAGCATTTAAACCCAGAGCACGTGGCTTTGCCTGTGTATTTATTGTCGCGAGCAACACAGGATTATCCTGATATTTGCTCCAAACACGTTGAATATGATTTTGATAAAGGCAATAAACCCGGTCACGATGCATTGCAGGGCCTCATGTATTCATCAAGCGATGAAGGCACTTATTTCATCACGGATGAAAAATATGCGATGGATTTTTCAGTGTTGGATCGTGCATGCGCGTGTCCTGCGTGCTCAGATGGGTTTACGCGTGCTTATTTTCATCATCTCTATGCACATACCCCGCTTTTATGTCAACGTTGGCTTGTGATGCATAATGCATGGATGACACGTCATCAAGTACCCTAACCTAGGGTGCGAGTCGTTATTCTTAACGCTTATTTTTTTATAAAAAGGGGGGCAAAATCGAGGTAAGCTTTGTTCTCCTTCATTTGTTCAAGATCAAGCTTATAATCTGACATGGTTGTTAAAATATCCGTTGTTTGAATAATTAAGTCACGAAATTGCTGAATTAGGTCTAAAAATGCCAGTCGTAAGCTTTCTGCTTGTGTAGAAAACGTTTCAAGTTGGCTTGAAGTTTCGGCAGTTATTTCAAGTATGCGCTCACGTGTTTGTTGAATAAGCCATGACTGACTTTTTGCAATCAATTGTTGATGAGCATGTTTTTTTTCTTCAAATACTCCGCTTATTTCTACGAGTTCTTGATATTTTAGATCAATTTCGCTAGGTGAACCTTTTGATTTTTGCTCGTTTTCGATGTTTGCTTTTGTTGAATTCAGCTTATAATCGATGAGAAGTTTTTGCATATACACTTGATACGCATGCACTTGCTTGATGACAATGCCATTCGATATATTTTTAACGGGTACCGTAAGTAAGTGGTGATAAGGGTTGTTTGGGTTTCTAAAAACGTCCAGTAATTCCTCGCGTGATAAAGCTATATTAAATCGTTCAAGTAGGCGTTCAGCTGTCAAGAGGCCATAGGTTGATAACCAAACCGGGTTAGCTGTTCTGTCTACGGTGTCATTCATGCGTGCATCCTATGCATTGCTTGCTGATTAATTTTAGTAAGAGTATCTCATAATTTATTTAAGTTAACACGTCCCTCTCTCTTAATTCCGTAATTTAATGTCTATAATTAAGTCATGCAGTTCATAAATGGGTTATGTATATGTAAGGAGGACGTGTATGAAGCAATGTACAGACGTATTTAAATCCATTTTTATTCATCATATCCATCCGATGATTATTTTTAATCATTTGGGTCTTGTTCAAGAATATAATCTGGCCGCAGAACAATTCTTTCAGTATACGCGGTCTGAAATACTCGGTAAAAGTATAAAAAAATTAATACTTGATGTTGCATTAAAAAAAACTGATGCTTTTCGTATGAATCAAGAGACAAAAGCACAAAAAAAAGACGGTGAGGCGCTTGATGTTTTATTATCAGTGATTGAAATAGAGTCAGGTGAGTATATTTTTTATACGGCTATTTTTGACACAACCATGCAACAGATGCAAAAGTTAACGAATAAATCAATGATCAAAAAAGACTCGCTAACAAGGTTATTTAATAGGCAGTTTATTCAACAGAAGTTGAGTGAAGTTATTGAAAAACATCGTCGTAATAAAACATGTTTTTACTTGTTAGCGCTTGATTTAAACCAATTCAAATTTATCAATCATCAATATGGCACACGTGTAGGGGATGAGTTGTTGGTTTCGTTCTCAAAGCGCGTATCCAGTTTTTTAGAACCTACTGATTTTTTTGCACGTATCGGAGGTGATGAATTTCTTATCCTGCTTGGAGCCACCAGTAACTCACGTCAATTCACGAATCTCGTCTCTTGTTTAGAGGGGGTAGGTAAAAAGACTTACGAACTACAGGGTAAGGAGATTGTATGTAATTTAACGATGGGCGTGGTGTGCTACCCCTCAGGTGGTAAAACAAAAGAAGATTTATTAAGTCATGTTGCCTTTGCTCTATATGATGCTAAAAGAAAAAAAGAACCAATTTGTTTTTTTTCAAAAAAGTCAAAGCAGTATTTTGAACAAGTGATGAAGCTAGAATCTGAAGTTAAACACGCATTGACTAAAAAAGAATTCTGCATGCTATACCAACCTCAGGTTGATATGATGACAGGGCATGTTGTTGGGGTCGAAGCGCTTATTCGTTGGAACCATCCAACGCGAGGTTTGCTTTCACCGGATGAATTTATTTCTTATTTAGAAGATTGGAATTTGTCAGAACAACTGAATACCTATGTTATTAACAAAGTTCTGGAGGATATCAGCCTATTAAACCCCGAAAATCCGTTGAAAGTTACCATCAATGTATCGCCTAAAGTCGTTGATTTTAAACAGCATGTTGCACATCTTGTGTCGTTGGTTCAATCAAAGGATGCTAATTTACACGATCGCAATCTTCAACTTGAATTTGAAATCACTGAATCAAGTTTTAGCATGCAAAATGCAAGTGACTTAAACATGGCACTACTGCAAGCAAAAAAAGAGGGCATTCAATGCGCTATGGATGATTTTGGAACAGAATTTTCATCAATAAATCGCCTAACACAATATCAATTTGACACGGTCAAAATTGATAAAGTATTTACGCAACTTTTGGATAAACGCAGTAAAAAATCGGCTATAGCTATTATCCATGCTTTGATTCAACTCTCAAAAGATCTCAAGTTTACACTCATTGCAGAAGGGCCTGAAACCGAAGCCCAAGTGAACGCCTTAATTGATATTGGATGTGTGTATGGGCAAGGTTATTATTTTTACAAACCGATGTTGATTACAAACGTGCGGCAGTTAATCAAACGAAAAAAATCATCTTAAGTAGAAGTATTGTTTTTGAGTGCCAATTATTGTACAGTGTTCGGTTAAAAACGGGCTTATCTTGGAGGTTAGCATGACATTTTCAGTGATTGGGCAGGCATTAACATTTGATGATGTTTTATTGCTTCCTGCATATTCTACAAAACTTCCTCGTGAGGTCTCGCTTAAAACGCGTTTAACGCGAACGATTGAGCTTAATATGCCGCTCGTTTCTGCAGCCATGGATACGGTGACCGAAGCGCGCTTAGCGATTGCCTTAGCTCAAGAGGGTGGTATTGGTATTATTCATAAAAACATGAGTGTGACTGAACAAGCCGATGAAGTGCTATCTGTTAAAAAATTTGAAAGTGGTATGGTAAAAAATCCTATTTCGGTAGGGCCCAATAAAACTGTCAAAGAATTGTTGGCATTAATCGATAAATATCGCTTTTCGGGTGTTCCTGTGGTGGAAGGTGAGCAATTGGTGGGTATTGTCACCGGTCGTGATATCCGGTTTGAAACCAATTTATCGTTGCCTGTCTCGGCAGTGATGACCCCAAAAGAACGTTTGGTCACGGTACAAGAAGGGGCCAGTCGAGAAGAAATTCAAAAATTATTGCATAAACATCGTATCGAAAAACTCCTCGTGGTGAATAAAGCCTTTTGTTTGCGAGGTCTCGTGACCGTCAAAGATATTCAAAAAGCAAAAGAACATCCCTATGCATCAAAAGATGATGCAGGCCAGCTTCGTGTGGGAGCGGCTGTTGGCCTCGCCGCTGATACTGATGAACGTGTGGCAGCTTTGGTTGCTGCAGGGGTTGATGTGCTTGTTGTCGATACCGCACATGGGCACTCTAAAGGTGTTTTAGATCAAGTTAAACGTATCAAGCAACATCATCCAGAGGTGCAAGTGATTGGTGGTAATATCGCAACCGCTGGTGGAGCACGTGCCTTAGTGGATGCCGGAGCCGATGCGGTCAAGGTCGGGATTGGACCAGGCTCTATTTGTACCACACGCATTGTTACAGGCATCGGTGTACCTCAAATCTCAGCTGTGGCGAATGTAGCGGCTGAGCTCAAAGGTGAAGTTCCGTTGATTGCTGATGGTGGCATTCGGTTTTCAGGCGATGTGGCTAAAGCGCTGGCTGCAGGTGCTCATACGGTGATGCTTGGGGGCATGTTTGCCGGAACCGAAGAATCTCCCGGTGAAATTGAACTTTATCAAAGCCGTACATACAAAAGTTATCGTGGTATGGGTTCGGTTGGGGCGATGTCGCAACGTGATGGTTCAAGCGATCGTTATTTTCAAGAACGTGGTGCAACACCCGATAAACTGGTGCCTGAAGGAATTGAAGGGCGTGTGCCTTATAAAGGCCCTATTCATACCATTATTCATCAATTGACGGGTGGTTTACGTGCGGCGATGGGGTATACCGGGTGTGAGAGTATTTCGCAGCTTCATGAAAAAGCCGAGTTTATTCAAGTCACGCATGCGGGCATTCGTGAATCTCATGTACATGATGTGAGTATTGCGAAGCAAGCACCCAATTATCAAATGGATCACTAGCGCATGACACAGCATACCGATAAAAGCATATTGATACTTGATTTTGGTTCGCAATATACGCAACTCATTGCACGACGGATTCGAGACATGGATGTGTATTGTGAAATTCATCCCTATACAAGTCAGTTAGCTATATTAGATACAGGTAGCTGGTGCGGCATTATTTTATCAGGAGGACCGAGTACAGTCTTAGATAAAGCCAGCCCGCGCGCACCCGATTGGGTGTTTAGCTCAAACCTTCCGGTGTTAGGTATTTGCTATGGCATGCAAACCATGGCCATTCAACTAGGGGGAGCAGTTGAATCTTCGGCTATTCGTGAATTTGGTTATGCCGAAGTGTGTTTAACGCAAAACCATAAATTTTTAGAGGCTATTTATGATCGCAAGTCTCCATCTGATGCATGTTTACTTGATGTATGGATGAGTCATGGCGATCATGTCACGCGTTTGCCTGAGGGTTTTGTATCGCTTGCAAAAACACGTGATCTGCCGATTGCTGCGATGGCACATACGTCAAAACCTTGGTACGGTTTGCAGTTTCATCCAGAAGTCACGCATACGCCGCAAGGCATACGTATTTTAAAAGCGTTTGTTGATGATGTGTGCGAGGCAGATGCAACGTGGACAACTGAGCATATTTTAGAAGAATTAGTGGAAGATATTCAGCACACGGTTGGATCTGAGCAAGTCATGCTTGCCTTGTCCGGTGGTGTGGACTCTTCGGTCGTGGCTGCTTTATTGCACCGTGCCATAGGCCAAAACATGCATGCCGTTTTTGTAGATACGGGGCTGTTACGTTTAGGCGAGGCTGAAGAAGTTGAAGCCTTATTTGCCGATGAGCAGGGCATGAATTTTACGTGTGTTCATGCGGAAGAACGGTTTTTGAACGCCTTAGTTGGAGTTGATTGCCCCGAAGAAAAACGAAAAATTATAGGACGTACGTTTATTGAGGTGTTTGAAGAAGAGGCGAAGCGTCTTCCTGAGGTTAAATGGCTTGCACAGGGGACCATTTATCCCGACGTGATTGAGTCTGCAGGCATTAAATCACATCATAACGTTGGAGGCTTGCCCGAAGCCTTGCCGTTTAATTTATTAGAACCCATTCGTACGTTATTTAAAGATGAAGTACGCACATTAGGTGTTGCACTAGGTTTACCAGAAGATCGCTTGTATCGCCATCCATTTCCAGGACCTGGACTTGGGGTAAGAATTTTAGGTGAAATTAAACCAGGCTATGCCGATATTCTGCGTCAAGCCGATGCAATTTTTATTACAGCACTCCGGGAAGCCGATTTGTATCATAAAGTAAGCCAGGCTTTTGCTGTATTCTTGCCGGTCAATAGTGTGGGGGTGATGGGGGACGGACGGCGTTATGATCCGGTGATTTGTTTACGCGCGGTTGAAACACAAGATTTTATGACGGCGCATTGGGCGCATTTACCGTGGGATTTTTTGGGTGAAGTATCGCATCGTATTATTAACGAAGTGTCTGGAATATCCCGTGTGACGTATGATATCTCAGGTAAGCCTCCAGCAACGATTGAGTGGGAATAAGTCTTTAGTATGGATGATTTAGGCTGGATGCAACACGCCTATCAGCTAGCTTTGCAGGCTGAATCGGCTGGTGAGGTTCCGGTTGGCGCTGTGCTTGTTTCACGTCATGGTGAGCTGTTGGGGTCGGGGTTTAATCAAGTCATGACACGCCATGACCCCACCGCACATGCTGAAGTTCTAGCACTTCGTGAGGCTGCCGAAAAAATGAAAAATTACAGACTTTTAGATAGCACGCTGTATGTTACGCTTGAGCCATGTTCTATGTGTGCCGGCGCGTTATTGCAAGCGCGCTGCACGCGCGTTGTGTTTGCAACTCGCGATTTAAAAACAGGTGCTGCTGGGTCTGTTTTTAATTTACTGGGTAGCGAAGCGCTTAATCATCGTCTTCAAATTGACGAAGGGCCTCTTCAAGCTGAGAGTGCGGCGCTGCTCAGTAATTTTTTTAAACAGCGCCGAATTTAAGTTAAGCTTAACTTAAATTACGTAAAACGTACTGTAAAATACCGCCGTTTTTGTAATAATTAAGCTCGTTATTGGTATCAATACGGCAGTTGAGTTTAATTTTAAGCTCTGTGCCATCTTGTTGCGTGATGACTGCGTGAAGCTTAGATTTTGCTTGTAAACTATCATCCACAGCAATGCTCACGCGTTCTTGGCCAGTGAGGCCCAGTGTTTTGCGTGTGGTTCCGGCCTCAAACTCCAACGGTAATACGCCCATACCAATCAAGTTAGATCGGTGAATACGCTCGAAGCTTTCAGCGATGACGGCTTGAACACCTAATAATAGTGTACCTTTAGCCGCCCAGTCACGAGAAGAACCGGTACCGTATTCTTTACCCGCAAAGATCACGAGTTGATGACCTTCGGCTTGGTAACGCATGGCCGCATCATAAATCGACATGCTTTCATCCGACGGAACATAACGTGTCACGCCACCGACCCTATCGGGTGTCATTTCGTTTTGAATACGGATATTCGCAAACGTACCACGCATCATCACTTCATGATTTCCACGTCGCGAGCCATACGAGTTAAAGTCTTTGGCTGCAATGCCTTGATCACTCAAATAACGCCCGGCAGGAGAGTCGGCTTTAATCGCACCGGCGGGAGAGATATGGTCTGTGGTGATGGAGTCACCTAATAATGCTAAGACATAGGCATGACTTATGGCTTGAACAGGGGCTGGGGTTGGTTTTAAATCTTGAAAAAACGGCGGATGCTGAATGTAGGTGGAGCTGTTATTCCATGGATACGTTGTGCTCTCCGCTGTTTTGATGCCTTGCCAGGCAGCATCACCTTTAAACACATCCGCATATTCACGGCGGAACATGGTATTACTTACTTTGGCAACTTCTGTTGCAATTTCAGCGCGTGTTGGCCAAATGTCTTTTAAGTACACATCTTGGCCGTTTATATCTTGGCCTAACGCATCTTTGCTTAAATCAATACGTGCAGTACCGGCTAAAGCATAAGCCACTACAAGTGGTGGTGAGGCAAGCCAGTTGGCACGAACTTGAGGATGCACGCGTCCTTCAAAGTTTCGGTTTCCAGAGAGGACCGAGCACGCCACAATGTCGTTGTTGGTGATGCTTTCAGCAATTGGATCGGGCAGAGGACCTGAGTTTCCGATACAGGTTGTGCAACCGTAACCCACCAGATTAAAGCCCAGCTTGTTAAGATAAGATTGCAAGCCCGCATGTTCTAAATAATCCGTCACGACTTTAGATCCAGGTGCAAGCGATGTTTTAACCCAAGGCTTACTCATCAAGCCTTTTTCGACGGCTTTTTTAGCCACAAGACCTGCTGCCATCAAGACGCTAGGGTTTGAGGTGTTCGTGCAGCTTGTGATGGCAGCAATCACCATATCACCATGATGAAGTTGAATAGACGCGTCGCTGGTAGCAAACGCTTTGTCTTTTTCGATTAATTTACCGGATTCTTCTAAAAATTTATCGCATGCGATGGGTAGGGTGCTTAACGTAACTTTGTCTTGAGGGCGTTTAGGGCCTGCAAGTGACGGCTCAACCGTCGTCATGTCTAAGCTTAAGCTGTGGGTGAATACAGGGTCGGCATCTCCGGCGTTATACCACAAACCTTGCGCTTTAGAATACGCCTCGGTGAGCGCTATGGTTTGTTCATCACGGCCGGTGAGTTCTAAATAATGGATGGTTTCTTTATCGACAGGGAAGAAACCACAGGTCGCACCGTATTCTGGTGCCATATTAGAAATCGTTGCGCGATCGGCCAGCGGCAAATTGGCCAGGCCAGATCCATAAAATTCGACAAATTTACCCACCACGCCGTGTTGGCGAAGCATTTGTGTCACGGTTAAAACTAAATCGGTTGCGGTGATCCCTTCTTTTAATTCACCCGTGAGTTTGAATCCAACCACTTCGGGGATCAGCATAGAAATAGGCTGGCCGAGCATAGCGGCTTCAGCTTCAATACCGCCGACACCCCAACCCAGCACGCCAAGTCCGTTAATCATGGTGGTGTGAGAATCGGTACCCACTAATGTATCAGGATAGGCATAAGCTTTGTCGTCTTGCTCAGAAGTCCATACGGTTTTAGCAAGATACTCAAGGTTAACCTGATGACAAATACCGGTACCCGGTGGAACCACACGAAAATTATCAAACGCGGTTTGTCCCCAACGCAAAAATTCATAGCGCTCTTGGTTACGCTCCATTTCTTTGTCTGTATTGATGGTCAGTGAGTTAGGCGTTGCAAATTGGTCAACCATGACGGAATGATCAATCACGAGGTCCACGGGAGAAAGAGGCGATATTTTTTTAGGATCGCCATGCATGGCCGAGACAGCATCACGCATCGCGGCTAAGTCAACAATCGCCGGGACACCGGTGAAATCTTGCATGAGTACACGTGCAGGACGGTAGGCAATTTCATGATTGGATGTTTTTGTTTTAATCCAGTCAGCAAGGGCCGCAATATCATCGGTTGTGACGGTATCACCGTCTTCAAAACGCAATAAATTCTCAAATAAAACTTTGAGTGAGTAGGGAAGCCGCGCTATATCTTTAAAATGTTTGTTTTCAGCCTGTTTAAGGCTGTAATAGTGATAGGTTTTACCGTTTACATCGAGTGTGCTCAGGGTACCTAAGGTGTCTTGACCTACATGCATGACGCGGGCTCCTAAAATCAAAAAACATTATCATAAATCAAATCGTCTTAAGTTTCATGTAGCATTTTAGATTTATAGCTATATTTCAAGCCCAGCTTCGCTGTCATCATCGGGCGCGGGACGAGTTCTTGGCGTAAGCATAGTATCTTTGATTTTCTCTCGGGTTGTTTTTGAAAAAAACGACCAAGTATTATTGGCTGAAAGTGGGGGCTGATGCTTCTGTACAGCATCCACGATTTTATCTAAACGCTGAGTCATCTCGGGTGTGTATAACCCGACTGCCTCAAGTAGTCGATACACGCACTGCAACAGTGATTGGAACGAGGTTCGGGTGTAGGTATGATATGCCATCAAGCTATCGAGCGTATCTGAATCTTTTAAATAAGCTTGAATCAATACGATGCGTTCTTCTGGCGTTTTCCTTGTATCGGCCGCATACGCTTCAATTAAGTCTAAAGCGCCGTTTTTTAATTGAAGCGTTTCTTCGTTTTCAAAACAGGATGATGTTTTCTGAATTTGTTTTTTTGTACGCTTTAAATAGAGGCGAAATTCGGTGACGGCTTGATTCATCGCATCCAATTGCTTGTAATGTTCAAGTTGCGCGTCATTGAATGCTGTGATTTGAGCCGCTAAGGCATTGTCAAGGGTTTTTGATCGTCCAGAGCTAGCCGCAGCTACGATAGCGTCTTCTTTTATATTAAGCAAGGCTGCTGTGAGCTTGGCTTGATAGTCATCGGCTAAGGCGTGGGGGCGCGTATGGCCATCGCCTTTTTTTGCTGTAATCTTAAGTATTTGAGGAAGATAAGAAACCAAATCGTCGACGGATTCAAGTGGTTTGTTTTGAGGCCAGGAGATTTGATTTAACTTGATACTACTTTTGCGTAATTTTCCAGCTGGGTTGATAACGCGATAGTTAATTTTTCCATGATCAAAATTGACATACAAGCGGTTCGGTTTTAAGTGTGTATTTTCTGTAAGTGCGTGCAAGGTGTAGTTTTGTAAGTTCGTATTTTTTACGCTTTCTGCAATCAAAGGATGCATCGCTTTCTTAAAATAATTCGTGTAGATTGATTCTTTTATTGCTTTATTTTTTGCTTCTTGTGCGTTCGCTTCCGCATTTAAAAACGCCAACTGCTCATCTGCCGTTGCTTCCGCTATGTGTGATGTTTTTATCATGCCTTGATAATAGGCTTTGGAGCGCTGTACAAGCGTTTTAAGTTTTCCAATGTTTTCTGCGCTGGCTTGAAACGTATTAATATCAATGATGAGTGATGCATCACTTCGATGACCCGTCAAATGTTCGACATCAGCAAAATCACGTGCATCAAAAATTTGTTCTTTATGAATATCTTTGAGTTTTTTGATATCGAGGACGCTTTGTTTTTCTGCGGGGATAGGCAGCGGTATTATCGAGCTAGTTTCTCTATTAATATAATATAAAATATCGGTTCGCTCAGGCGTATGACCTGCGCGTGATGTGATATTTAACATGATTTGTTTTAAATCTTGATTCTTGAGTTTTGTCCTTAAATCCGATAAATCAAACGTTGTATCAAATAACACGGGTTGTCTCATGCCTTTGACGAAATATTGTTTAGGGTTTTCATTTAAGTAAATGATACCGCTTTCTGCTTTACGATAATCACCATCCAAGCTTAACATGGATCCAAGATCATATTCGCTTATTTGGGCGTAATAGCTACTGTATCCGGCAGGAAGTTCAAGTTCATAAAAATCTTTCGGTTCATTTTTGAGGGAGATTAAACAACATCCCGGTTGAATACTCAGCTTATGTTGTGAGAGCGAAAAGTCACTGTTAGAAGTAATGTATTCATTGATGGCATGTTCGGATAAATATAATATTTCAGAATGTCTTGCCGTCGCGATGTTTACTTCTTTCTTTTTGCGCATAAATCTTAAGGTTTTAAACGGTTTTTTTAAATGAATAGGGTAAATCAAACCGGTTTTAGTCGCAATTTCATCATACATAGCTTGATATTTTGTATGAATATGAAGGGGTGTTTTATGTGAAAAATTTAATCTCATCTTTGCAATAACTTCAGCATCGAGCTCGGTGTATTTCCATCTTGTGTCATCGGTGTTGGCATAGACATAATATTTATCGCCGTGTTGAATTAACGTGGTACGTTGAATACGTATTTTATTTCCTATTTTATTTCCTATCCGCATGGGATCGACAGAATCATCTGGATAGAGCATGTCCATCTCATGCTCAAGGTGTTCTGGTAGGGCTTGGTCCGCAGGAATGGATTGTAGAAATAAGTTACATCCAGTTTGCGGATTTAGCTTACCCTGCTCGTTGATATGATAAAGTTGTGATTTTTGTTCATCGAAGACAAAACAGTCTAAACGTTTTCTTCCCTCGGGGGCTTCATTCCCGCGTATAACCTCTTGAATAGATGCAAGATAAACATCGGAGCTATTCAGTGAGGCTTTTAACGTGGGTAAAGCTGTTTGATAAACTTCGTTAAGTGTTATCCTCGTTTGATCTGATTTGTGTTCATCGAACGTGTCACAGTCATTCAATAATGCTTGAATCCTATCTGCTTTTTGTTGATATTGCGTTAGTTGAGTGTGAGCATGATCTTTACGTGATTGTGCTGCAGCAATCCGCTCAGTTATCGCAGGATTGCCGCAGAGTAATTGAACTTGCTTATCTACCTTAGGTGTAAGCGGCGTGATTAAACCTTTGTAAAATTCATCTAAAATCTCATGGAGAGGTTGGGTTATAAGTCCGGGTGTTAATCCTAACGTATGTTCTAGTTTATCTGCTTCTAGTCGAATTTTTGCTAGATATTCTGTATTGAGCTTATCTAAATTACGCTGTGTTGCTGCATGCGAATGTTCGAGCAAATGTTCAAAGTCATGACTCATGTCACTTAATAAACGTTGACAGGTTGGTAAATCGAGAAGCAATAAAAGATAGGACCAATATGCACTGGAATGTTGAAGAATTTTCTCGATGTTACGTGTAGATTTCTCGGTTGCTTGCCTTAGTTCGGGACGTTTTGCTTTAAATTCATCAGTTGATGTTGATAAACGTTCGGGCAGCATTTTTAGCATATTGAGTATGGTCTGTAGGCCTGCCGATTGATTTTTTGTTTTATCGTCAGGGTGGCTTGTTTCCACATAGTATTGTGCTTCATGGTTCACGACTTTATATATTGCATTTATTTGATGAGATACATCTGTATACAGTTCTGAAAGTACCGGATCGTTTTTTAACTCAGCAAGTAGAGGCATAATGTCTTGCACATAGAGGTACGAAATCACTAAGTGCATCACATACGGAATTTGAAAACTTTTGTCGTTAACTTGTTCTAGCTCAAGTACGATTTGCTCTAGGTAATAAAGAACATTCAGGAGGCGCTTAAACATTAGAACTTGTTGTGGTACTTCTAAAGAATTTAAATAAGTAGGGGATGGTTGGTTATTACCCTTAGAACCCTCACGAAGTGCGCTAATAAATTCCACAGGTTTTCGCTCGTTAAGCTCTTTGAGTAAGTTAATAAGCCAATTTTGAACACCTACCTCGGGGTAGGGTAGATCTTTTTTATCGAATTCTAGGCATAGCTCTTGTTTTAATGATGTATTTAAGTGTTTAAAACGATGGTAAACACGGTATTTAAGTTCTTTTAAAAATTGTGAAATTCGTGTGTGTTTAATGAGGTGATCCGGGCGGTTTTCAGGCGCGCAATTTTCTTGTTCTGCTTTTGCTAGTTCAGGCTTTCTTTCAGCATGTGATTTGTACCGCGCAAGTTTTTCACTGTTATCGTGATGGTCCAAATACCATTGATATAAATCTAAGGCTTCATCTGGCGAAGGATCAACTAAATGGTTATCAATATTTTGTTTACGGGTTGTGTAAGCAATTTGTAAAATGCATCTTAAGGTTTCATTGGATACGACGGTGCTTGCATCAAACTGCTTTAATTCAGGTGTTATATTTTGTAATGCAATTTCGCCTTCAAGCTCTTGACCATAATGCATGAATTTATAATAAAGAAAGTCATTGTCGATGCGCAATTGTAATTCACCGAGGCGTTTTTGCGGCGCGTCTTGCATGACAACGGGCTCATACGTATGCCCGAGATATAAAAATACATCGTCTTCGTTTGCGTTGGCTTGAGTCGGGGTAGTTGTTTCTAATTGCTGAATTAATTGTTCATTGCGTTTAATTTGAAGTGTTTCGTAAGCAAGTTTTTGTCGAAGCTGTGTTTCTATTTCTGAAATCGTTGCGTGAGCAAGAGTCCCAACATAAACATCTTGAAACCAGGCGTAATCTTCTGCTTTCAAATATGCATGGGCGTTTTCTTTATTTAACTGCTTTAGAGCTAAGTCAATTTTAAAGCATGTTTTTTTGGATTGATGGAGTTGGCGTTTGATGGGCGCAAGCGAAGGCATAAATCGTGCGGTATCGCGTAAGAACTCACGTTGTTTTAGTTTTACATCAGGTTTAGCAGGAAGTTGAAACGTTTGATTTAAGATATATTGCCAATGAATAGCACGTTTTTCGGAAAGTTTAGCAATTTGAATTGAGAGCGCATGTTGAGTGCTACGCCATTGTCGTTTGGCCTCAGCTAAACCGATGTCAGGTATGTTTGTCCTTGCTTTCTTAATGAACGTACCTGAAAGTAGGTGCGTCATGCGAGCATCAAAATCTCGATCGAGGCTTGCGACATAGGGCTGAATTGAACTGTACCAGCGAATGCAATCTGCTTTAAATTCGTCATGCACATGCCCGCGCTCGTAGAGTTCATGAAATATATGGGGTAAAAACTTTTGCAATGGTGCAAGGGTGGTTAACTCGGTGAGCTTACAATCCAGATCAGCAAGAGGGATGCTGGCTTTGTGGATAATGCCCGGATGGTGTCCACTTGCTGACGTAATGTAGTCACGAATTTCTTCAGCACTTATTGGGACATGAATAGGTTGATTGCTATCAGGGCTTTTATTACGACGGATGTGTTTCAATATCATAGTTTTTACTTTAATGAGTGCTTTTAAAGACGTAGCGTCATTGGGTAAAGTGATGTTTGAGCGAATGTTTCCATCTTCTGTGATGTAAGACAGTTGGTTTTGGTCATGATCCCAAATATATCCTTTGAGACCTGCATCAATCGCTGTTTCAAGCGTTGTTAAATGAAGGTTACATGATTTATTCGGTGTTTTTAATACGTGATAGTGTAATGCGCCATCTTCAATGTTTACATAAACGGTTTGGGGTTTATGTATGACGTTATGATCGAGTAAAGCAAGGGAATATGAGGGGGCGAAACCCAGCTTTTTAGTTATTTGCCAAGCGCCATGATGATCTGTGGTATTTAATAACTGATCACAAGCCGCTTGTGCTTGCTCTAATTGAGCTATTTTTTTCTCATATGAGCGATATAACGTCCAGGATGCATGAATGCTTAATTTATTGGGATGTTGGACGTAGGTATCTTGGCCTCTTTTTTCATAGATGACATGTGTGGTTGTTGAGGGCTGATTTTCAGGTAAGTGGTACGTGTCTTCTAGAATTTCTTGCTCTGATACTTGAAAAGCGTGAGTATCGGATGGGGGTGAGAACAGCACTTGGTGTGCTTGCTGTTCAATCGCGGTGATTTGTAACTGATAACGGTCTTTTTTGAATTCGTGATCGGTTTTAAGTTGCTGCCAACGTTGTTGTAATTGACGTAGTGTGCGCTCTATGTTGGCAGGTGTTGGCTTGTTAAGTGTTTCTTCGTTACTCCACGTAACAAAATTAGTAACGAAATTAAACCAATCACTCGCAAAATGACGCCATGAGTATCCAATGTGTTTATGAATGCGAGAAAGTAAGGGGTTGTCCGTGTCGGGCATGTATGGCGTAAGCGCTAAAATATGTTGCTGTAAATCACGCGAAATCATTGGCTCGGAGCTTGTTAGGCAAACTTCGAGTTCCGCCAACGCAGGTTCAACAAAGTGCAAGACTTCGGTTGAGGTTTCTATTTTTTCTTCTATAGGTTGTATACGTAACTCAATGAATCGTCTATCTTCTATTTTGAGTAAGTGTTCGTTTGTTTCATCAAATTTAATGAGTAATTTTGCGGTTTGTACTAAGCTTTCATGCCAAGGTTTGATTTGCTCCATGAGCGGGTTAGATAATCTTCCTGGCTTGAGTAGGAGTTGGCGTTCAAGTTTATCGACACTCTGAAATATGGCAGGTAAAAGCTCATATTTTAATAAAGCGAGGTATTCTCGCCCAAGGTTTTGCATGGTGTCATTTAATTCGCCAGCCTCTTGATAGATATGCATCCATAAGGTGTGTGTTTGACGTAGCAGCGAGATCAAATTAAATACAAAATATAAACTGCTTTGATTGCTGTTGGCAATGGTACGCGATAGGAGTTGTCCTTGCTCATAGAGCCGTTGCATTTTTTCTTTGTCAACATTCGGTGTATATTCTGGATTTCTGGATGTGAACTTTTCAATGGTGGTTCGAATGTATTCAATATGACTGGGGTAGTCGGGAAAAACGGCACCAAAATAAGTTAATAAGTCATAACCACTTTGTCCATCTATTGATTTTCTGTGATCAATGGCACGCCCAAGTGTTAGGCCAACTTGATGACTGAAGCATGAAGCTCGCGGTGTACTGAAGTTATTTGGTAAATTTAATACAGAAGCTAACCCAGATGCAATGAGGTTAATTTCGTTGCGAAAGTTGAGTTCAAAATCACAAGTTAAATTTAATAATAAATGACAGGCCTCATAGGCTTCGGTAATGAGTGTTATGTCATAGCGTTTTCGGTCGACTAAGTTTAAGTCACCTAATTTTTTAAACGCTTGCTCGGCGAGATACAGCGCATTTTCTAAGTTTTTGACGCGCTGAATATCATCGGGTTCATGAGAATAATCTTCAGAAAATGGCTTGCCTTGCGTTTGCCGGTTATCAAGAAAGCTTAAAACATGTGCATCACATTCTTTGCGTTGCTGAATAACAAAATCTGTACGTAATTTACGAAACAAAACGCGAGCATGATGTAAAGCTTTAAGAGGTGTTTGCCACGCAGGAGGCATATGAGAATCCGTCATAACTAAGAAGCACCGTGATAATTTAAATAAATACGCATGTAAATATAGAGTATATGGTTGGATACATAAAGTCAAATTGTGGCCACTATGAATTTTTAGACACCAAAAAAATCATGTACTTAACTTTGTGTTAAACTCGATGAAATTTATTTTTTATGTGAGTGAGTATGCTTCAAATAGGCCAGTTTAATTCATTACGTCTTGTTAAAGAAGTACCGTTTGGTATGTATCTTGATGGGTATGATTGGGGTGAGATTTTGCTACCTCGAAAAGTTGTTCCAAAAGATGTAAAAATGGGTGATCGTGTTGATGTTTTTATTTATTTTGATTCTGAAGATAAAATTATTGCGACCACCAAGCAACCGCGTATTACCCTCGGGCACTGTGCTTTTTTGAAAGTGATTGATGTGAATCGTGTGGGAGCCTTTCTTGATTGGGGGCTAGATAAAGACTTACTGGTGCCTAAAGCAGAGCAGCGTCGTCCGATGCAGCAGGATAAATCTTATTTGGTGTGTTTAAAACAGGATGATCAACACCGTTTGGTCGCAAGTTCTAAGCTAGATTATTTTTTAGATAAAACACCTGTATGCGTTAAAATCGGAGATGAAGTGGATTTATTGGTTGCCGAAACAACAGAGTTAGGCACCAAAGTTATTGTGAATCATACGCATTGGGGTTTAATTTATACGAGTGATGTGTTTCAAGCCTTGCAGTACGGGCAACGCACGCGTGGTTATATTAAAGCCGTTCGAGGTGATGGCAAGCTCGATGTGGTGTTAAGAAAATTAGGGCATAACAACATTCCTGGGTTAGCTCAGCGTATTTTAGACGCTTTAAAGCAAGCGGATGGTTTTTTGACGGTGCATGATAAAAGTTCGCCTGAAGAAATTAAGCACCTGTTTAACGAAAGCAAAAAGAATTTTAAGCATGCGATTGGTACGCTTTACAAGCAAGGTTTGATTCGTATTGAGCCCCATGGTATTCGTTTGGTTGCTCATGAATAAATAAAGTAGAACGCAAAAAAATGAAAATGCATTTGAAATGTATGACATGCATGGTTAGAATGAATTCTCTTGCTGTTTTATTGTTGAACATGGATTGCTCAATATGATTTATAAAATTTTAAATAGATTTATAATCGTCGTTTTGTTTTTTGTTTCTTCTGTAAGCGTGGCTTGTCCCCAAGCCACCCCAACCAATGCTCCTAATTTTTGTGCGACGTTTCGCGTGGCCGCTAAATGCCATTGTACCGCGGGATTGCCTGCAGCCATGTGCGGAAAAATGAATTATTTATATCAGCGGTTGTTGATTATATTTGGTTCTCTAGAAAATGCCTGTGCATATCAACATGACACCACAAAAGAAAATTGTATTGATTCGTGGAATTGTTATTTACATGGCGGAAAAACTAAGGATGGTCACTTATGCAGTGGTACGGGTAGGGCGTGCAGCTGATGCGAAATGTGTTGTTATGCAGCATGTTCTTTTGGGTGAGCTGCGCATGCGCGGGCGATACGGGCTCTAAACTTCCTTATACACATGCTTTTTATATTGGCGTAAATGGGGGGTATGGTTCTACAACATGGATGGGGCTAGTTCCTGAAATCGAGAATCAGAATATGGTGCTCACCATGTCAACACCCATGGACGTTCAAGAGGGTGGTGCTGTGTGGGGCGGTTTTGCGGGTATTGAGTTCACACCATATTTTGCGCTAGAAGCCAATTATCTTACGTATCCTGATGCGACTGTTTATTTTGATAGCGAAAGTTTTTTTGCATTCGAAAATAACGATCAAACTGAGTTGAACACAAAAACACAAGCGATTTCGTTGATGGCCAAAGTGATGCTGACACTACCCAAAACCACGGTGCGTTTTTATTCAAGCTTTGGTGTGGGTGGCATACATCGTCATGATGAGCTCAATAACGTTTGGATTGCTTCACCTTCGTTTGGCGTAGGTTTCAATTATTTATTTACTAAACACGTCATGGGTGAATTGGTCGGTAATTATATGTCGGGTTACGGTACATCCGAAATTAACCCAGCAAAAGATTACGTACCTTTTTTATACTCAGCCTATGCGCGTATTGCGTACCGAGTTTAATTAAGCTTAAGGCAGTAATTTATCCAGCCATTTGGGTAAGTACCAATTCCAGCTTTTCAGTAAGACCATCGTAGAGGGTACTAAAAGCGTTCGAATCACAAAAGCATCCACAGCGATAGCCACCGCGATACCGAGCCCAAATTCTTTGACCATCAGGACATCAGCAGTCATAAACGCACCGCATAAACAAATCACAATCAGCGCCGCACTGGTAATAATACGACTGCTTTGCTCAATACCAAAGATGATACTGGATTGATTGTCTTGTGTTTTTTTATAGTGTTCTTGAATACGCGTGAGTAAAAAGACTTCGTAATCCATCGAGAAGCCAAATATAGCGCAAAATATAATAATCACCAAGGTTACGTCGAGCATGCCTTGAGGTTGAAAATTGAGGAATTCATGGAAATGTCCTTCTTGAAAAATAAACACAAGCACGCCATAACATGCCGAAATACTCAAAATATTCATGAAGATGGCTTTGAACGGTAAAAAAAGAGAACGCAGCAATAACAGTAAAATCACGTACGTTAACCCCATCACCCACAGCGCAGCATAAGGAAACGCATCGATAATAGCTTGCATGACATCCATATTCTGTACGGGAACCCCAGTGATTTGTAGGGCTAAACCTTTGCCTGGGTTCATCGCTCTAAGATCTGTAATTAAAGCTCTGGTTTCGCTGGAATCAGCCTCGTAATGACTGATGACACGAATCACTGAAAATTGCTCGCCGGTGGTGGTGGCTAAAAGTTGCTTAATGCCAGTGTTTTCGCGTTGTTCAGCTGAAGTGTAGAGTTCTTGATATTGGCGGCGCAGTAATCGTGGCGTGGTTGTCACAATACTGCCAACACGCTCAATGGCTGCGTGCTTTTCCAGTTTTCGTGTAAAGTCATAGAGCTCTGAGATATGATGTGCCGATAAAATAGATTTTTGGTCTGTTGAAGACACAAGTAGCAGAATGGGCGATAGTTCGGTTTTAGAAAAGTTTTTTTCAAATTTATCAAAAAATTGGCGGCTTTCGGAATGCTTAGGAACAATTTTAAAATCAGATATACCAAATTTAACGTGAAAAAACGAATAACCTAAAATTAATAATATACTGAGGCTAAGTGCAAAAAAAGTTAAGGGTTTGTTAACAACATAGGTTGCTAAACTACGCCATGCATGATGTTTGCACGTTTCTTCAGGTTGTATTTTTCTAACCGCCCATCGATTAATGCCATGATGAACAACGGCAAGCATGGCCGGTAGGAGCGTTAAGGCAAGCATGACGGCGATAAAAACAGCCGTTAAGCCACCCACGCCAATCGAAAATAAAATATTAATGGGGAAAAAAAGTAACGCACTTAAACTCGCAAACACAGCCAGGCCACTAAAAAAGATAGCACGGCCTGCGGTCGCAAACGTGACGGTGATTGCATCCATGATAGATGTTTGTTGTTTTAACTCACTTCTAAAGCGAAAAATAATAAATAAAGAATAATCTAAACTGAGGCATAGCCCGAGTAACAGCGCGATATTAAGCGTAAAGATGGATAAAGTAAAAATATTACCTAAAAAATAAAGCATGGTTAATATAATTAATGCACATCCTCCACCCAGTGTCATTGGGATCAGGGTAGCCACAAGGGTGCCAAAAATAATAATTAATACGATGGTTGTAACAGGAATAGCAACAGCATCTGCTTGGTATAAATCTTTTTGAGTTTGCGCGTTGATTCCTTCGGTGAAGATGCGTTCACCGCCGATAGAAACGTCTATTTTATCTGATTTATCCGGTGTTTTGATGGTTTCTTTGAATTGTGTGAGCAAGCTTGAATTCATGGGATCAGTGCTTTTAAATAAAATCACAGCATAAGCACTGTGCTTATCGTTGGATATTTGTTGTGCATTATCTTCAGGGTAAATTATTTCATGAGGGATTGGAAAATTTTTTAATACAGATAACGATGAATGAATGGCTTTTTTAAATTTTGAGTTGGTTACCTGTAAATCAGGGCTGTGATAGAGCACCAAAAACCGATTATCGCGCGTATAGCCCAGATTTTGATTGATAAACTGTTTGGCGCGTGTGCTGTCGGCATGCTCAGCGACAAACCCGGTCGATTTGAACGGTGTTAAAATTTGAGGAACAAAAGGCATGCACAGTGCTAAAATAAGAAACCAGGTCAAGATAAACGCAATTCTAAAGTGATAAATAAAGCGGCCTATTGAGGCAAAGATATGATTTTTCTCGTTCATATTTAGTCCGTGTAGATTATTATATATACCATAAGTATATGCAATATTTCAAAAATACAAGTGGGTTTTGCTAAACGCGTTGTATTATTTTATATCGAATCTATAGTTATATTATGAAAGATAGATGGCGTGAGGAGTGTGCAAGAATGGATGCTATGCCTGTAAGTAAGTCGTCATATCAAAAAGGCTCATCATGTGTTGTCGATAGGAGTTTAATCCCTATATTTTTGGAGCAGGTGCGTGCAACGCCCGATAAGCTTGTCGTCATAAGCTCGCATGCATCATGGACGTATCAAAATTTATGTGATGATATGTTAGCTTGGGTGAATCGGCTCAATGCTTTAAGTGCCATCAATACACCCGTGATGCTCTGTTTGCATCGTACGCCCACATTGCTTTCGCTATTACTTGCTTTGCAATTATTGGAAAAGGCTTATATTCCTGTTGACCCTGAAACGCCGCTCGATCGCATACGTACCATATGTGAAGACAGCCATGCAGCTTTATTGCTTCATGATGCAGAAGATCATGATGTGTATGTAAACCTGCCTTGCAACGTGTGGGCACTCGCTGATTTAGAGCGTGCAGGTTATACTCAGAGCTATAAGTTAACATCAGAGCACCCAAACCCTCATCCTAAAACTCTTGCTTACGTTATATATACTTCAGGATCAACAGGGATACCTAAAGGCGTGTGTGTTTCGCGAGGTGCTTTAGATAATTTTTTAACCAGTATGTCGCATTATTTTTTGAATGAAGCCGATGCGATGGTTTTAGCGACCACAACGTTTACATTTGATATTGCGGCATTAGAATTATTTTTGCCGATATGGCAGCATAAAACCCTATTTTTAGCGAATGAAGCAGAACATAAAGATCCTTTGTGTGTAGATAATTTACTTAAAAAATACCCAATTACGCTTTTGCAAGGCACACCTTCATTTTGGAGTATGTTGCATTATTCGGGTTGGCAGGGAAAGCGAGATTTGGTTGCTTTATGTGGAGGAGAGCCTTTAACACCCGAAGTAGTAGAGTATTTGTTACCTCATGTTTCGTCATTATGGAATATGTACGGGCCAACAGAGGCCACGGTTTGGTGTTCTTTAAAAGAAATCAAATCAACCAAGTATATTTCGGTTGGCAAGCCTATTCATCATTTAGCGATGTGTGTGTTAGATGCTTCCATGCAGGTTGTGCCTGTTGGTAGCAAAGGTGAATTATACATCGGTGGCTTAGGTTTGGCGGAGGGGTATTTGGGGCAACAAGAACTAACAAAAGAGCGGTTTATCATGCATTCCTATGCAAAAGTAGAGCCTCAGCGCTTGTATCGCACAGGAGATGTTGCGTCCATGACTGACAGCGGGGAATTTATTATCTATGGCCGGATGGACAATCAAGTAAAATTACATGGTTATCGGATTGAGTTGGAAGATATCGAGGCGCATATCAAACGTCGTGTGGGTGTTCGTGATTGTGCGGTTTTAGTCCATGATGAGCAGCTGGTCGCGTATATTTGTCGGGCTAATAAAGTAGCGTATTCGGAAGAGGCGGTGAGACAGAGTTTAACGCAAGAATTACCTGATTTCATGCTTCCTAAGCGATTTATCTATCTTGAAACATTACCCTTGAATAGCAGTGGAAAACTGAATCGTAACGCTTTATTAAAGCCCGAGCAAACACATCATCATGAATTAACACATGT
>Ga0100378_1000387_pt1 | contig 48789 bp, 55 predicted proteins | sample CryGeymeta201502_FD_81535 | JGI IMG/M metagenome (GOLD analysis project Ga0100378, IMG submission 81535) | Groundwater microbial communities from Crystal Geyser aquifers in Utah, USA - Crystal Geyser metaG 2015-02 | ecosystem: Environmental > Aquatic > Deep subsurface > Groundwater | place: USA... | reverse complement strand
TTTCTTTGCAACTTTTTTAGCGGCCTTCTTTTTAGCTGGCTTTCGCTTTGGAGCTGCTTTCTTCTTTGCAACTTTTTTAGCGGCCTTCTTTTTAGCTGGCTTTCGCTTTGGAGCTGCTTTCTTTGCAACTTTTTTAGCTGGCTTTCGCTTTGCAGCTTTTTTTGGAGCTGCCTTAGCAGCTTTTCTTTTCTTTGGTGCCATATTTAAATAATTATTTCGGTACCTAATAATTATCTCAGCAACTTCGACCACATGTACTTTTGTAAACACGTTTATAATTTTCGTTGCAAGATACATACTAATTATTGCAATAACTTTTTATACAAACAACGTGGTAAAACAAACATGTGGGGATAACTACTACTTTCATTGGAAGATTGACGTCAATGTATATACAATCAAAAAAGTTAAATCCTAGTAAAACAAAAAGTTGCTACACTTTAAGCTTTATTTGCTTGTTTTTTTCTCATACATCTCATCATGGACAAGTTATTCACTGGAACATTGACGTCAATGTTGTATAAATACCTAAAATTGCTATAATGGAGCATATGAAGACAAAAACAGTAGAAAAAATCCTCAAACCATTTGCAAGCAAACGAAGGCTCGATATTGTAAAAGTTTTGAAAGAGACAGAATCTGCACCTGTCTGGTATATCTCCGAGAAAATCGACCTGTCGTACTTTGCTACATCCAAGCATTGCCTCTCTCTCGAAAAGCTCGGCATTATAGAATCCGAATACCATGGCAAAGAAAACCACTACTACCTCCCCACCCAGAAATCAAAACTTGCGAAGTATATTGTGTCGTTACTATAATTAAATTATGAAGTTGGCTGACTATGACAGGGATTCACCCTAGGCCTAAAAACACAACCCGCCAACAGGCGGATTTTGTTTTAGATATTTATATTTTCATTCTTGAATACATCGTTTAGATTATCAACTCTAGATATTGATGGATGAAAATGCATCAGAGATCTATCATTGCACTCTCCCACAACATAGATTCTCATGTCTTTTCTTGTAAGCCAACACCCAATAGCTATTCCAAGCTCCACAAACATATCTGTTCCGGCCTCATCTGATATTAAAACAAAAATGTCGGTATCCTTCATCGCCTCAGAAACCTCTTTTGCAATGATCGATGATTCTTTACTATTTTCTCTATATGGCTTCAATGAACCAATTTTTGTCCAATCATAGGAAATTTCTTCTCCAGACTTAATTAAATCTGAAATAGTTTTTTTAACTAAATCTTTATGTTTAATCCTTGAGGCAATATACCATTTCATATGTTGGATAATATCATAAAATCCCGCCAGTGGTGGGATTTTACTTTTAGTTCTCTACACGGAAGACTAGCGAGTGCGAGCTCCACGAATACCAATATGTGAGTGCCGTCGCTAGTCGTCGGTAAAGACAACTATCATATATTATAACAAAGTATTTTTAAAATACACTACTTATACTTAATTTTCATTATCAGTATTGTAAGAGTTAATGAAAAAGTGATAAGGTTTGCGATTACCAAAGGGGCGTCTTTAATTAAAAAACCATACACAAGCCATAAAAATACACCAATTGTTACAATCCAGTACATATATAAGGATAAGGCTTTTGTATCCTTTGTTTTTATTATTTTATATGCCTGAGGAACATATGAAACTGTGGTTAATACGGCTGCCAATAAACCAATTATAGTGTAGATTTTCATAGACTTCTATTTTCTAAGAATTTTCGCCTGATAAATTGTCGCCACTAACTGAATAAATCCCATTATGATAAACAATGAGTCAAAACCATATTTGGTAACAACAAACCCTCCTATCAATATACCTATACCAGTAATTATTTGAGCTAAACCACCTGCAATTCCCCACTCATAAACTCCGTGTTTTTTGTCTTCATACTTAGAATACAAAGCTTCCCATGTAGGGGTGGCTAGAGCAGCGGCCAGTCCCAAACCAGCTTGAACAATAAATAATCCAACTGTTGAATCCACAAGAAGATAACCGAAAGTAAAAATAGTATTCAAAGCATAACCAAAAATCATAACCTTAGCCTCTATGTTTTTGCCATCTATAAGTTTACCTACTAAGATATGAGCTACACCTGCTACGATCAAATATGCAGCCCAAGCCCAAGTTATTTCAAAAATATCACCACCTATTTTACCGGCAAATACTGCAAATAGTGGCCCAAGCATTCCTTCGCCGAGATACCAAATATTTGATCCATACAAAAGAATTTTTACATTATTATTTATTGACACCAGATAATTATATCAGAGAATTCAACATGCTAGGCGAAAACAAAAAGAACCGCTCCCTATCGGCGGATCTTTTTGGGTATTCGAGAGCTTTGATCAAGATCAAACACTCACATACATATAGGTTAGCAAATTAAAACGCGTTTGTCAAGTTTTACTTTATATAACTATCGAAATAAATGACATGACAAGTATAACCACCTGGATTTTTCTGTAAATAATCCTGATGATAGTCTTCCGCTAAATAAAATTTAGTAAATGGCTCAAGTGTGGTTACGACTGAGCCTTCCCACCTCCCTGAATCGTTCACTATCTGGATAAATCTCTCTGCTTGATTTTTCTCTTCATCATTTTGGTAGAAAATTGCCGACCGGTAGGATGCGCCGATGTCATTACCTTGTTGGTTAAATGTTGTTGGGTTGTGTATTTGAAAGAAAAAATCTAGTAGCTTCCAAAATGAAGTTTTTTCTGAATCATAAGTGATTTCAATAGCTTCAGCGTGACCAGGATGATTTTCATAAGTAGGATCACTGTTATCTCCGCCTGCATACCCAGCCTTGATATCAATAACTCCCTCTTGGGTTCTCATAAGATCTTCTAAACCCCAGAAACACCCTCCAGCCAAATATGCTTTCCTAATAGACATATGCTATCTCAGATATTGCATAAAGAAGAAGTGATAGTGAGCCCCACCAACCAGTAAATGATACAAGGAAGGAAACTGTAATTCTCCTCTGCCAATTTTTGGGTAGCAGCTCTGCTTGATGACCTTCTTTTTCTCTCTTAAGCAAAAATGGGCTCACCCAAAAAGACAAGAATATTCCATTTGCCATAAGAAAGGCAAAAATTACCACGTGACCTAGCAGTAACCCAACCAGATCAATAGAATTATAAAAGAGTATACCCCCAGAGAGAGCCATGAATGTTCCAATCCAAATCAGAGGCTTGGTAACTTTGTGAGTGCGAGTTGTCGCCTCTGTCCAGTAGGCAGACTTGCGACCAAGGAGTCCATGGATATCAATAACTGTTACAGCCCCCAGTCCAATGACATAACCTGAAATTGTAAGTAATAGATATAAGAAATTCATATTATAGATCTAGACCCAACTCCTCTGCAGCCTCTCTCTCCATCTTCTCAAGTCTGGTGTAGTAATCTGGGATCTCTTTTATGTGTGCCCAAGCAATTTTTCCTGTAATGGTGTCGTCGTCACCAGAGACATCTGTCATGAAGTCGTGCATACCGTGCTCTAGCTCGACAGTGAGACCCATACGAAACTCTTCGAGTGAGTACTCATCAAAATTAATTCCGATACTCTCTCCAATTTTTCTTGCTTCTTCTTCTGTATATTCTTTAAATTCGTGGCTCATATGTTAATTTAGAAAATTAATTGATAACTGTACTATTGTAGCAAATGACACCCACAGGAGATATGGAATGTTTATATATGTAACCCAAGGAGCATATGGGTAAATTACAATCATTGCCCATATAAGTGTACCCAAAACAAGAAGGATATCTATGCTTGCCAGATTAAGATTTTGAATTCCAAACTGAAGAGGGGTGAATGCAAAATTAAAAATAAGATTCAGTATAAAAGGCAAAGCTATAAGCCAGCCAATTTTACCCTGAGACCAAAGCAAAGCAACCTTTCCAAAAGATATAGCTATTAGTATGTAAAGAATAGTCCATGCTGGCCCAAACACCCATGATGGTGGAGCAAAAGAGGGCTTAATAAGTGATTGATACCATTGATAGTTTTCCATGTATTTATTATAGCAAAATAAAAAAGCCTCGACGAATTCGTCGAGACCTTTTAAGATCATTGAAAAAACTTGACCACCTGCAATATCAACAAAGCCCTATCTTTTGACTTGCTGAAATTGTGATCACCATCCAAAACAACATGATTAATTTTTTCATACTTAAAAAAACTCAAACCATCCTGCTTTACAACCTCATCATCTTTAGGAATTATCACTTTAAGACTATCTCTAAGTTGCCTCTTAATAAGCCGGAGTCTTCTAGCAAAATTCCATGTGCGAAACTTTTCCCAAAACAAGGGTCCTATTTTTTGAACCTCTCCACTGGTACGAGGATAGGTGGATATTCCGCTTTCGTTTAAATCACCACCAGAGGCGATTATCCTTTTCTGAATCCCAGATAAAGTTTCCATAGGATTAATTTGAGAAGGACTAGTTAGAAGAATTCTCTTACACTTATACGGATCAATGGTCTTACTTGCCACCAACGCACCTAGAGAGTGAGCAATCACGCTATAGGGTCTGTCACCGATAGTTGCATATCTAATGATTGCCTTTAGATCATCTTTCATTTTTTCAAGAGTTACATCTTCTTGATTACCCTCACTTCCTCCGTAACCAGAAAAGGAAAATTGAATGCACCGATAATCCTTATGAAGCACTTTCACCATGTCATCAAAGAGGTGAAAATTTTCATGAAGATTGGATCCAAAACCATGAACAAATATTATCACCCCTTCTGGGTCTTTTTCATTTGGATATGAAACTACAACCTCGAGCATTTCATTTTTTGAATTTCTTATACCAATAGTTTCTTTCATTTTTTAAGCTTTTTCCCAATACTACAAATATCCTTTGTATTGTCAACAAAAATGCCCCGCCAAATCTGGCGGGGCATTTGTTATCAATTATTATTTTTTAGTTTTTAGAAAGAGTTTTATCCATAGCTTTGGCAAGATCCATAGCATTTGCTTTAGATGAAAATTCTGATGGGGCTTTCTTTGTACCCCAAGCCAGCATGAATCCATTTTTATGGAGAAACCATTTTCCTTTTTCACCAGTCAAGCTGATTTCCTCTCCTGCTTTTACCAAAACTTGACGAACCTCTTTTGAATCAAGGTTTATACTTGGGAATCCTGGGTTTCTAAACAAAGCGATACTTTTGCCTGTGTTGTAGATAACCACTTTTACCCCTTTGCTAAAAAGATGCTTTCTCAATGTCTTCTTTCTGGAATCGCCTTCAATTATAGCGACATTCCCAGAAGAAAAAATATGGGTGCTCTTTAAGCCTTCTTCAATTGAAAGCGGTGGATCAACCATCTTCATTGCAAAAAGTCCATCTAGGACCTTAAACATCATTTTCATCACTTTTTTATCATTATAAGGATATAAAGATTTGAATCCTTTTAAGATTGCACTTATAGACGTTCCAGCCAAAATCTCCTTAGCTCCATGATCTAAACCCTGAGCCAACTTAAAAACGGCCGAATGTCCAGAATCTTGAATGTCTACAAAGCGAACTAGTGATGACAAAGCTTTTTGTTCTTCTGGAGAGCAGTAGCTTTCCACTAGGACTGCAAAGCATGAATGAACATTGTTTTCTGAGTCAACACGACCCTTAATACCCTTGCCTCCGGCATAAATATCAAGAGCTTTGTCTCCCTCTTTCATTCCTTCCCCGTCCCAATCAGCGCTGACAAATACAACCTTCGCATTCTCATATAAAGAATGACGACGCTTCATTATCCAAACTGACGAGAAGGAGTCTAAATCCCCATTTGCATGGGTATAAATTATTCTCTTTTCTTCCATTTCTGAAAGATATCCGATGTCTTCTTCTGACTCTTTCATTTGTTAAAGTTTGCTCCTAATTATACATGAATTGATGGCTTTGTCAATAGGTAGAATAGCTAGTGTTTCCAGGATTAAATATAGAAAAAACCACGACTTCTCGTGGTTTTTTCATATATTAGTTTTGTGCTCGTAAGAGCTGTCGCCATGCTCCCCTCATATACCAACATCACTCGAACACTGTGTAAACAAGCTCCCACGTACTTCTCGCTTGTTGATATAAGCCTCCGGCTTTCGAGCAAACATGTGTATATATAAATAGAAAAGAATGTGATTTCTCACATTCTTTTCATATATTAGTTTTGTGCTCGTAAGCCGGATTCTGTTTAAATGACCATCTGTCTGGGATCTACGTCGCCGTTGACCTCTAGCGATTCTCGAAGTTCCGAAGAACTAAGCACGATCTTGCACGAAGGTAAGGATTTAGCCGTTTCACCTCTATGTCACCATAGAGCTCATCTCGAGAGATGTCTTTCCCTTTCGGGTCCATCGTCACTGCTCGCACCTCTATACTTGCGTACGACAGGGGTTACCTGCTACCTGCTACACTTTTTCAAATGTTCGTGTCCGGACTTTCCTCTCCCGAAGAAGCAGTCAATCCACACAAAACCAAAGAAACTATATCATGATTGGTATTAGTTGACAATATATATAATGTTTGTAATATGAGAATAAAATCTAAAATAAGACCATGAAGATTATAAAGCCAAGTGATCTAAATTTACTTAAAGAAAAGATTACAAAAGAGCATTTCTTGGATTTCGCAAAGATACTCTTAAGTAGCATTAATGAAAATTTTAAAAATAATTTACATTTAAATGATATTTTAAAATTGGATCTTAAATTAGGTGATATTATATTTGATAAAGAAAAATTCCTTCGTGTAGAAGTTGGTGCAGGTAGCGGCATATTCGAAAGAAAAAGAGTTATACTGTACACAATAAACAACCAAGAAGAAGGTCTCTATCATTATTTTTCTGCACCAGGATACAAGCTCATTGTAGAAAACTTAGAAATAATAGCACCTGAAAATAATATTGATTTGCAGAGTGAAGAATATTTAGTTAATCAGCTAAAAAAACTCCTTCCTGCAATCCAGGATTACTGGACAAAACTTGAATAGATATTTGCTAAGAACCCTCACAATTGTGGAGGTTTTTTATTTGTTTGACATCGACATGTAAAAAAACTAATATGAGCTAAAATACATAGAAAAATGATGGAAGCAAAAAAACAGTACCTAACTAGGGATAATGCATTAAAAGCTCTTAAAAAAGGAGTTGAATCATTTCTACTAACGTTCCCAGATGAACTGGTAGATGGAGAAAGCATATATGCTGGAATTTTTATTTCAGACGCAGATGGTAATTACCCGTATATATTTCAAGAAGTCAGCCGGGGCTCTGGTGAAATACTTTTGAAAAAACCTTTCAAAGGAGAACTTAAAGAACCAATTACCGGAGTTGATGCTTATTACTACAACGCTGTTGAGTTTGAGAACTATACAGTAGTGGTCGGAGGTTTCTCATTCTGGCAAAACGAGTGTTTAGCAGAATACATTATTTCTCTTTGGAAAATGTACGCTAAAGCTAATGATCTGAGCGAGAATGACCCAGAGAGCATGGTTTACTTTAAGCCAGCAAACATGAAAAAGGCTTTTGCTATCCTTAACCCAAAAGGAAGGAGGGAGTTATAAAAATTTTTATCAAGATAGAATAACAAGGCCCCGCGATATGCGGGCTTTTTTATTTATTGACAATATATAAAATGTTTGTAATATTAACAAAAAAATAAAATACAATTAATGAGAGGATTAAAAAAAACTAAGGCTGGAATCAAACAAGAAAAAGAAGCTGTCCTTGCTATAGAGATATCCCAATGGGAAGTCTCTACTAGGGCATATCGTATTTTAAAATACTACTTAGGAAGAAGTATCTCAGAACCAGTAGAAGTAACAATTCGACATCTTTTAGGGTTCAAGAAATCTGAATTCTTAAGAATGCACAACTTTGGAATTAAAAGCATGAAAGAGCTTGAGGAATTCTTACTTAAGTACGAACTACATCTTGAAATGAGTAATAGAGAAATTACGGAATGGCTTGAAAGATAAGGCCCATCAGAACCTCGCAATTGCGGGGTTCTTTTTTTAATTAAAAACAAAACCTTCCCCAATCAGATCCCCAATGTTTTCAAATTCATTTATATTTGTTTCGAGCACATACATCACTGGTTCAATTGGGTAAACAGTTTCTGGAAATGATTCGGGTAGGAAATCTTCTGTAATATCCACCAACTTTTTCTCTGAATCAAACCAGAGAATATCTATAGGGAAATTCATATCCTTCATCCAAAATCCTGGAGATTCAGGTGCCTCAAATACAAACAATAATCCTTCACCAGCCGGCAATAAATCCAAGCCTGACAGGCCGTGAGCTCTGCTCTCCGGAGTATCTGCAACCTTAACGGACAATTCCCTACCCCCAAAACTCATAACAGTGTTTTGAGAAGGTTCATCCTGATTAATGCCTAAAGATAGGGCGTAGAAACCCCCTAGGAAAATAGCTCCAATTCCAATTATAAATAGTTTAAATTTCATAAGACTATTGTAGCAAATAATATAATTATTAATGATGCTTTTTAAATAAATAGAAAAATGAAAACAGTCCTGCTCCCAATATATCTAGAGCCATATCTTTCTGGGCGTCCCATACATCACCCTGTGAGCCAAGGAAGCTTGCGCCACTACTTCCTCCTACTTTAACCGCATATATCATCTCAATAATCTCATAAAGGGCCCCCCAGAAACCAAGAGCTAGAATACCCACAAGTATTGCAACCCAAATATTCTTAACCCAATTTTTTCTGTAGAATAATTCGGCAATTGGATATGCAAATACTCCAACCAAGAAGTGCCCAACTCTGTCAAAGCTATTCCTCTTCCATCCAAACATGTCATTTATAAAATCAAATGGAACTCTTTCAAAGGTGTAGTGTCCACCAATAGTATGAAAAATTAAAAATGAAAACATTAAAACATATGAAAAATTCGAGAAGCGAAATTTCTTAAAAGTTAGGACAAGACCCAACACAACAATTACAATTGGTAGATTCTCAACAAACCATGTTGATCGCTCATAAGGATTAATTCCTAAGCAAATAAATATTATTAAATATATCCCAAGTAAAATATGTGGAATGTAGGGTGTTATTTTTTTCATAGAACAATTATACCAAATAAAAAAGCCACCAAGCGAACGATGGTGACTTCAAGGAAAATATATCTAGACCAATCCTAAAGTTTTATGTCAGATAAATATGGAAACTTTTTTTTCATCGCTGGATAAAGAATAGAGATTACGCCCCAGAATAATGGTATAAATACAAAAAATACACCAAAGGCAACGCTTTCATTTGATTCTACCTGAGAATAACTAAAAATTTCCAGATTAACAAATGATACAATCCTAACGATTGCGAACAAAATTAAGCCAAAGGAACCGAAGAATACTGCGTGTGAGATTAATTGTCTCAATATAATTTTTCTCATTACTTACTTGATTAGTTTACCCAATTTAATCAAAAATATATATTTAAGTCAATAAATATAATGATGTGTTTTTATAGATTTTTAACATCAATATAAAAACCATCAAACGAATGCTGATGGTTCTTGAAGTGTAGCTTTATAGGTTAATCTTTTTTGCCCAAAATACGTAAGACAAACAAAAATAAATTAACAATGTCGAGATAAAGATCAATACTAATATCAATTGCATTATCCAGGGTCTTAGCAACATGATTTGCACGATACATGTCATAGCCAATATACAGACTAAACAGCCCAGCCCCGATGTAATCAATTATTCCTAAACGCAGTGCGGGAATAAACATTTGACCTATCATGACAAGTACCATCCCAAATAGAACCAATCCTAACACCGGACCCATTTTACTGAATATGTTTGGAAACATTGTCCCAGCTAAACCCATTACAAAAGTAATAGTTGCTGTGATACCAAAAGCATTTGTAATAACGTCTGGGCTGTAGACCTGAAGAACAGGAGATAAAACCACTCCAAATGGAACAACCAACATACTGTATCCAATAAATGAAACTATCGGATTATCACTCTTCATTGCAATAATTATCCCAATAATAGGGACTACAAGGCCAAGGATTATTATATGCCAAAGATTAGGTATGAAACCCGCTTCGTTTACCTTGTAAGCAATTATTGCAGTGGTAAACAATCCATAAAGAATTGATGAAGCCAATGCTCCATAGAATACTTGAGGTGAAAGAGTGTCTCTACCTGAACGATTAAAAACGCCTGTACTAATAGTTTGAAAACCTGACATTTATTTTTGTTTTTTTGTTTATCTACATTTAATTTTACCTAGCATAGCATGTTTTATATATATGTCAATCAACAAAAAACAGTCATAAATTTTCCAATGAAAAAAATTTATGACTGTTTTCTTTTGCGTCTATTTAACTAGCAAACAAAATGATGTTATTTGTTCTGTTTCGCTCTAACCATTAAGCATTTCCTTATATACTCTGAAGGTATTGGCTTTCATGGCGTTTTTGTCTCTCTATCCCTAGAGACTGGGGATTGTTTGTTTTCTGTCAATCACAGCCTGTGCTGTATATAAATACAGTTCGACCGTCTAAGATCCAACCGGATCATTTTCAAATTGAATTAGTCCACGACCAGCTTCCGCTAGCCGTGCCTTGTTACGACTTATTCCCTGTCACCGAATTTGCCTTAGGCCACATCTAGTGCAGACTTCGGGCACCCCCGGCTCCCTTGAATTGACGGGCGGTGAGTACAAGACTCGAGAACGTATTCACCGCGGCTTGCTGATCCGCGATTACTAGCGATTCCGACTTCATGTGGTCGAGTTTCAGACCACAATCCGAACTGGGACCGGCTTTATAGGATTGGCTCAGAGTTACCTCGTCGCGACCTGTTGTACCGGCCATTGTATTATGCGTGTAGCCCAGGGTATCAAGGGACATGCTGACCTGGCGTCATCCTCTCCTTCCTCCCAGCCCAATATTTACAAACTTACGCTTGTACGCATTGGGCTGGGCAGTCTCGTGTGACACGTATAACACACTGATGAGGGTTGCGCTCGTTGACCCACTTAAGGGAACAATTCAAACCACGAGCTGACGACGGCCATGCATCACCTGCTTATATGTCCGAAGAAGGGTATCGTTTCTGATACCTGTCATATAAGTTTCTAACCCTGGTGAGGTTTTTCGGTTATCATCGAATTAAACCGCATAATCCACCGCTTGTGCGAGTCCCCGTCTATTCCTTTGAGTTTTAATCTTGCGATCGTACTTCCCAGGCGGCAGACTTAACGCGTTAGCTGCGTCTCGGAGAGGGTCGATACTCCCCAAAACTAGTCTGCATCGTTTAGGCCCTGGACTACTGGGGTATCTAATCCCATTCGCTACCCAGGGTTTCGTCCCTCAGTGTCAGATGTGTACCAGTGTGTTGCCTTCGCTTTTGGTGTTCCCCATGATATCAACGGATTTCACCCCTACACCATGAGTTCCACACACCCCTTACACCCTCTAGTCATACCGTTTCTTCTGCGTTCCCCAAGTTGAGCCTGGGTCTTTCACAAAAGACTAATATAACCACCTACGGACCCTTTACGCCCAATAATTCCGGATAACGCTCGAGGCTCTCGTATTACCGCTCCTGCTGGCACGAGATTAGGAGCCCCTTATTCATAAGGTAACGTCAATAGTTTCCTCCCCTATAAAAGATGTTTACACCCCTAAAGGCTTCATCCATCACGCGGTGTCGCTCCGTCAAACTTTCGTTCATTGCGGAAGATTCTCGACTGCAGCCTCCCGTAGGAGTTTGGACCGTGTCGCAGTTCCAATGGTGGGGGTCAGCCTCTCAGCTCCCCTAAGCGTCATAGCCTTGGTGAGCCATTACCTCACCAACAAGCTGATACTACGCAGGCCGATCAAAAAGCGATAAATCTTTACCCCGGAGGGACTATCAAGTATTAATCCATCTTTCGATGGGCTATTCCTGACTTTTTGGTACGTTCCTACGCGTTACTACCCCGTTCGCCACTAACCAGCGTGTAAAATCAGTCCGAAGACTTCAATTACACAAGGTTCGTTCGACTTGCATGCCTTATCCACACCGCCAGCGTTCATCCTGAGCTAGGATCAAACTCTTCTAAAGAATTAGACAAGAATTTACATTCTTGTAATTTAGAGCGAAACAAAACAAAGAAAACCATTTCTTGCTTGTTTCGAAAACATACTTACAAAATATGTTTGTTTTTTCTAGTTAAAAATAGATGCTGGCAATTTACTTATATGCATATAGTAAATCGCGTATTTAGAAATATGTCTTAGTACATAATTCATTTTTTCAAAAAACAAAAAACTGTTTCCAAAAAAACAGTACTGCCTCCAGACGCTAGGCATCTCAAAGTTATACGTGTGTTTTTGGTTGTCTTTTGCCTACTGGCAGCAAACCAATAGACGTGAGAACTAGTATAGTCATCTGAGAAAGATTGTCAAGCGATATTCAAGTCTTATTTGTTAAAAACCATAAAGCCTTAATCTGTCAAAATAAAAAGGGCCCAATTGAGCCCTTTTTCTCTTAAACTAATCTAAAATTATTTGAATTTGAACTATTCTATCAAGAGGAATCCAGACAGAATCTTTCTGTAAATAGCCAGTTATATCAAGATCTTTCCAGCTCTTAGTCAGCTCCTTGGTTGTCTTTAAATGAAACCTTTCTCTTACATCAATAGGTAAAGGGAATTTTATATCCCTGAAATAGAAAGCTTCATCTAGAAAGTTTTCCATTACCCACTCTTCATCCTTGTCTTCATCATGAATCTTTTCAGCGTCCACGGAAAACATAGCTATCATCATGAAGTCCACTTTAAAGAAATTTTTATGTCTTTTTAAGACTCTCAAAACTTCTTGCCAGGGTTTGGCGCATTCTTTTAGCTCACGAAGAGTTAGCGGGTGTGATATCTGATTTATCCTTAATGTGTCAGCTTGACCCATTTTTGGCTCAATAGGAACATTAATTTTATCAAGATCCCGAAGCAGAGCATCATATTTGTGGTTAATATCTACTTCTTGAATAAGATTTCTGTTTCTAAAAGACTCTTTTTTTCCTGCCATAATAAAAGTACTTAGTTTTTCACTAAGTACTTTACGTTATTTATATATAATGAGTCAAGTTTATTGATTCTCGTTTAACCAATCTATCATCTTCTGGAAGGTTTGAGGACCTGGTTCTCCGTCTGCAAATATCTTTACGGCTTTTTGGAATGCAATTACTTTTGCTTTTGTTCCATTTCCAAAATCATTGTCCACCCCAGAATTTACATCCTTACTTCCAAATATATTTAAGAACTTCTGAACGGTCCCAACTCTAGTTCCACTGGAACCAATCTTCATAAATATCTGATCGTCTATGAGTTTTTGAAGCTCATCAATGATTCCTTGGTATGGATTAATAACTGGATCAGATACTGGATTTACAGTCGATGTTGCTGGTTTGTTATTTTGTTCAATTTCTTCAGTTAAATCTACTAATGAGTCTGTAATATCACTAATATCCTGAGCTGTATCACCAAGGTCATTCATATCTGCAACAACCACATCTCTTGCTCTACCAAAATCAAGACTAGAGAACGCCCAATGACCCACCGCTCCTAGCGCGATAAAAAACAAGGCTGCTATAAATTGAAATTTTCCATCTGTCATAGTCTTATATTTGTATCATATTTATTATTAATTTGAAAATAGGCTGTTCAGAACCTCTCGAGATCTTGATCCTACAACTAATCCCCATCCAGATATTCCATTCTCTTTTTGAAATGCCTTAACAGAGCTAAATGTTTTACCATCATAAACACCAGACGGTATTTGATCATAAAGACCTAATGCATACATCGCCTCCTGCACAGCAACAACCTGAGGCCCCCTATCTCCAAAGAATAATGTTTTGTCGAAAACAATACCACTTAGATCTACTTGATATGAATTTAGCGACTCTTTTTGTTTAGAGGTCTCTAGACTTGGGAACAATGAACATCCACAAACAGATGACCCTCTATCTATATAAGAACCGGAACAAATCAAACTATTATTACTATCTTTTATCTCACAATAATCATCTGATTTTTCTACTACAGGAGCACCTACACCAGTTCGAATAACTGGATTGTAAATATTTTGTTTTTCACTTCTGTCAAATATACTTTTTGGTGTAGGGGCTACTGAACCACCGGAACTAGTATTCCTAGGTCTGAAAAAATTAGCTAGAGAATCTAGAAAATTATTTCCTTCCGGCTCTATCTCAACACCCCAGTCAATAAAGCTTATTGGATAATCAAAAGAATCCGGAGTACTTTCATCTGCGATATGTTCATACACTCTAATATATCCAGTTTCTGTTTCTGGGGTATTTATTATATATATCAAGGCTTGGAAGTATGAAGGCATTTGCATCCATGATCCAACAGAGCTCAATATTCGGTATTCACTTAACAGATTGTTGTTGTCATCATAAACCTCAACACCTCCTGCGTTTGCTTCAAAGACCGTCCACAAGCAATCAGTATCTGGAACCTCGTCAACATAGCCTGAGACTACAAATGTATTTGGAACAACGCTACCAATCTCTGGCTGAAGAACAAACATATTACAAATTGTAGGAGGGGTTCCAACCTCAACCTCAGGATAATCTTCTGGCTCATCTTCTTCTGTTAACCACCAGAAGGATCCGGACCCAGCTCCAGAGCCTGAATAGCTCTGGCTTCCCCCTCCATCACTTCCATCACCTTGACTTCCTGAGTCATCACTATTTCTACCACCTAGGCCGTCAGAAGGATCTCCGGCGCCACCGTCACCTCTAGACCCAAGGTCTCCTACACTTCCGTAACCTTGACTTCCTGAGCCATCACTATTTCTACCAGTAAGATCGCCCGTGTTACCGAAAAAGGTACCAAGGTCAACAACCCCATCACCTTGGATGCCTGAGTTATCTTTAGATACAGAGAGGTCTCCGGCATCACCATATAGATAATCTAAACTCAAGCCAAATGGATTTTCCTGACCATCTGAATCACTTTTAAGAGCTAAGACAGCTGAAGCAACCCCACGATCTGAAATCCTGTAGTCTTCTTGGTTCGCAGCAATAGCCTCAGAAGAAGTATCTACAACCTTTCCCTGAATAAATGCTGTCGCTAAAAATACAATTCCTATAAATATGAATATGGCATGTACTTGTTTTTTCATAATTAGTTAATCTTATTTATTACATCCTGTTTTTCATCTGAAGGTAATCCTGAAGTTCTAACACATTCTCTAATTTGATTTTTCTGACTATTTAATGACTGACTTGTGTCTATTTCACAATATAGATCCTTACTCAAAGGATTGCTTGAGATCGCTCCGCCATCGATAACTCCGTACCCAACTCCTGTACCATCACCAGGTTGATCTGCACAAACAGTACTTAGGCTTGGTTCCCAACTACAATCATGTGTATATTCTACGATACCTGGGCAGTTAACTCTTGTAGTGCACTGATTATTTCTCGCTGAAGTCTCTGGCAAGAGATCAAAACCTGAACCTGTATTGCCAACACGAGGCATTACAGGCCAATCTGAGGGACATTCATCTGGGTGATTATCACAAACATCCTGGTTTGCAATATTTCCATTACATTGGCCGTTCACAATAGCTCCGTCGCAATAATAGATAGCTGTAGCAGGATTGATACCACCTCCTATTGGATTTGTATCAGGATCTGGGTCTGTAGCTGGTGACACAAATCCAGTGACACATACACCTATTTCTCCATCCCCGGTCTCGGCATATTCACCACCCCATAGTACTCCACACCATTCCTGAAGCTGGTCACAAGATTCAGCACCTTCACAATATACATTAGCAACTGAGGGATCGATTCCGTCATATGGTTCGATTACATTTGATTCTCCAGTTTGCAGACTTTTTTGAGATCTGTCAGCTATTTCTCGAACAAGCTTCTCTTTAGCTTGTTCGTATACACCTGGAGCAACTGCATCTGGAGGTGTGCTCCCTGGGTCAAGTGGGACAGCAAAGAAGACACATGTACCAGAAACCTCTCCGTTTGATGTCTCTTGCTCATATGTACCACCAAATAATCCATAGCAATTTAGCTGAAGGAGATGACAGTCATCAGCTCCTGTACAAGATATGTTTGCATTTGAGGGGTCTATTCCATCATCATCTGGGTCTAACACAGGATTATCATCGTTAGTAGAGACTTTTGCACCGCCTCCAAATATTCCAGAGTAAAAATTCTTCATCATAGAAGTAAACGAATTCAGGAATTTACCAGTGGCCGTCCGACTTACCTCTTCTTTCTTTTCTTTAGTGTAAATATTTACAGTAATATCCTGATTAGATGATCTATCAATATCATACACCTCTATTACCTCTTCTTTTCCGGAGAAGCTAATAACCTTAACCTCTCTCGCAGAAGATTCCTTTAAGATATTCTCCGGTGGAACAGGCTCACCATAATTAAGAGCCCCTGCGGGAGGACACCCATCTCCACCACTGTATGGTTGCCAAGAATCTATGACATTAGTTACTGTGGCACCATCAACTCCATTAGCATATGTAGTCTCCACAACCCTCCTATAACAGTCCCCACTCAAAGAAGTAGCAAACTGATAGTGCCTTGCAAAAGCCACATCAGCAAAAATAAATAGACTTATAATAAAAGCCCCCACAAAAGCGACATAGGATAAGTTTGTTTTAAATAATGTTTTCATATTGATTTTTTTAGAAAGAATTTAAATTAATAAAAGATATACTTCTATTGTTAATTATAGCTTAATTAAACATATAATTTATAAGTTTTACACAGCTATTGCTTTTTAAAATTGGCTATGCAATAATCGTGTCTATGGAGCTATCTAATGTATTGCCGTGGGTGCAGATAATACTTTCTGTACTACTTATAATCGGTGTTTTGATGCAACAATCTGGAACCGAGCTCGGTGGAGCTTTTGGAGGTGGTGATGGAAGTGCCACATACCACAAAAAAAGAGGAGCAGAAAAATTCTTCTTTGTTTTCACTATTGTTGTTGCTGTACTTTTTGCAGTATCAATACTCATTTCTATTTTTATATAGAAACCAAATACATTCGTAGTCACCTTTTTGACTAAAACATGAACAAAAAGTCTATATTAGAGATACTAAGGAATTTTAAATTTCCATCTAAAAACGAGATAAACAAAAGCCTACAAAGCTTCCAGGAAAAGGATTGGCTTGTTGTTGCAATACTCCTTCTTATTATGGTTGCGAGTACTGTTGTGATTATCTCAAAAATAAATAAGCACATCGCCACTGTTATCCCAGCAGACGGAGGATCTATAACCGAAGGAATCGTAGGTACGCCTAGGTTTGTAAACCCAGTGCTTGCTTTATCGGGCCCTGACAAAGATCTAACCAAATTAGTGTATTCAGGCCTTACAAGAAAAAATAACTCAAATGAGTTTATTCCAGATTTGGCTGAAAACTATGAAATATCTGATGATGGTCTAACATACACCTTCACCTTAAAGGATGGTGTAACTTTCCATGATGGGACACAGGTGACCGCAGAAGACATCTTATTCACCATAGACAGAATACAGGACCCACTTCTTAAAAGCCCAGAGAGAGTAAGTTGGGAGGGTGTATCAGCTGAACAAATAGATAGAAAGACTGTTAAGTTTGTACTTAAACAGCCTTATATATCTTTTCTGGATAACACAACTTTGGGAATACTCCCCTCTCATATATGGTCAAATATACCAACCGAACAATTTTCATTTAGTGACTACAATCTAAAGGCCGTTGGATCTGGACCATACAAGGTGTCTTCAATACAAAAAAAGAATTCAGGGGTCATTGAATCCTTTGAATTAAAATCTTTCAGAAATTTCAGCCTAGGTAAGCCTTATGTTGACTCTATCAATCTTGTGTTTTTTTCAAACGAATCAAACCTAACAAGAGCTCTTGATAATGGATCTATTGATGCCGCACATGCTCTAACTCCAAGCTATGTTGCAGATAATAACTTTAAACCAGAAACTGTGGTAACAGCACCTCTAGCCAGAACATTTAGTCTATTTTTTAATAAAAATAAAAACCCAATATTCCAAGATCAAAAATTAGTTGAAGCATTAGAGCTTGCTATAGATAAGCAGACAATAATAAGTCTAGTTCTTAGTGGTTTTGGTTCAACGGTAGATAGTCCAATACCAAAAAATATTGCAGAGTTCCAAACACTTGAAGCTGCTGAATCAGAAAAATCATTCAAGGAACGACAGGTTGAGGCTGAAGAAAAACTAGATAAGCTTGGATGGAAGAAGAATAAAAATGGCATTAGAGAAAAGAACGGAAAAGAGCTTTCTTTTTCTATTTCAACAGGAAATGCTTTCGAGCTTCAACAAGCAGCAGAGATTATTCGAGAGTACTACTCTCTTATAGGAATTCAGGTTGATCTAAAAGTTTTTGAAATTGGAAACCTAAACCAAAATATTATACGAGCTAGAAATTATGAGGTTTTATTTTTTGGGCAAATAGTTTCTAAGGAAGCGGACCTATATGCATTTTGGCACTCTTCTCAGATAAGTGACCCTGGATTAAACATTGCCATGTATGCAAACAATAGTGTTGATAAAATTCTTGAAAGTCTCATAAAAGAGAAACCAACTCTCGAAAGATTTAAATTGTATGCAAACTTAAAAAAGGAGATGGATAAAGATAAGCCAGCCATATTTGTATATAGTCCAAACTTTATTTATATAACACCAAAGGAGGTACAGAATATATCTTATAAAACAATAGTCGATAACTCTGACAGATTCAACATGGTTCATACCTGGTATATCCATACAGACACTGTCTGGAATGTATTCCTACAAAAAAGCTAAAAAATATTAAAAAATAAACTAATCAAATTATGACAGAAAAAACACAAGGACACAGCGCAGGAGAAAGCACCGCACGAAAAGGATCTATTAATAGAGATGGAAGATCCACAGGATCTAAATCTAGCAGTGTTCAGAGCTCAAGCAGCACGACAAAGAAACCATATAGCCACAACACTTCAAAGAGAACCTTTACAAAAGGCTCAAGACCAAGCAGATTCAACAAGCCGGCTCATAAGAGTAGACCTTCTCATAAAGTTCCAGCTCTAGCAGATGGAGATATTAGGGTTGTACCTGTATCAGGTGTTGAATGGGTAACAAACAACATGACGTTTGTAGAATTCAAAGATGAAATCATTGTAATCGATGCTGGTTTCGGATTCCCAAATATTGAGCAGCCTGGAATCAACTATACTATTCCAGACGTTACATATCTAAAAGAAAATAAACATAAAATTAAAGCTCTTGTAATTACCCATGGTCACATGGACCACGTTGGAGCTATTCCTCATGTGATGGCAGACCTTGGGAACCCTCCAATCTACACGCGTGAATTTGGAGCTATGTTTATAAAAACAAGAATGCATGAATTTAAAAGTGCACCCAAGCTAAACATTATTACAATCGATGGAGAGACAGGATACATACAAATAGAAGGAAGTGCTCACTTTAAAGTGAAGTTCTTCGGACTCACTCACTCTATACCAGACTCAACAGGAGTAATTCTACAGACTCCATATGGAGGAATTGTGTCTACAGGGGATGTTCGTGTGGAAAATGTTGATGGCGTACCTGTAAAAGAAGAAGTGGATCAGTACGAATTCTTTAAAAAAGAGGACATACTTCTTATGACAATGGATTCAACAGGAATTGCAACTCCAGGATGGTCCCCTAACGAAGGAAAAGTAAGAGAAACACTAGATGGAATCATTCGAGATGCAAAAGGTAGACTTTTGATTGGAGCTTTCTCTTCTCAAGTAGAAAGACTGATCGCATTTCTGGAAAGCGCAAAAAAGTACGGTAAGTACGTAGTTATCGAAGGTCGTTCTATGAAAAACAACCTAGGGATAGCTAAAGAACTAAAGCTAACAGATTTTAGTCACGTTATATCTCTAGATGAGATGAAAAATTATCCAACGAATAAGATCGTTTTAATTGTAACTGGAGCTCAAGGAGAAACATATTCAGCTCTTGATAGAATCTCGAGAGGGGTCCACAGACATGTAAAACTAGACCAGACAGATACTGTTGTCCTATCTTCTTCTGTTGTACCTGGTAACGATTACTCTGTTAAGAAATTAAAGGATCAACTATATAGAGGTAGCTACCAAATCATTACACATACTGATAACACGGTTCACGCCTCAGGTCACGGTAAAAGAGAAGAGCTAAAATGGCTACACACACAAATTCCATACAAATTCTTTATGCCTATTCATGGTGACCATTACATGGTTAAGATGCACGCAATGATGGTGGAAAAAGAACTTGGAGTTAAAAGTGAGAATATTGTAGTACCAGACAATGGATCGATTATAGAGATCCGAGAAAACGGAACAAAACTTGTTAAACTAAAAGAAAAAATACCAGCAAAAGTTATTGTGGTAGATGGTAAATATATCGGACCACAACATGATGCTGTAATTAAAGATAGGCTTGCGCTAGCTTCTGACGGAATATTCGTAGTGGTAGCAATGATAAATCAAAGAACTAAAAAACTAAAAAAATCTCCAGATATTATTTCACGTGGCTTTGTTTACCTAAAAGAAAACCAAGAACTTCTAAATGAAACCAGAGATCTAATCAGAAAAACTATTGAGGACAGTTTAGAGGGAAAGAAAAATATTGAATTTGATAATCTTAAAGAACTAGTTTCAAAAAATGTTAGCAAATTCCTTGTGAGGAAAACTGATAAAGAACCTACTGTAATTCCTGTTATACTTACAGCGTAATGCACCATAGGAGACTTTTCCAAAATATAAAAAACCATTCAAAAGTAACGCCACTCAGGTCACTATTTTTGATTGGTTTTTTATTTGCAATGAATGTGTCTTTGACAGCCTATGTGAACTCAAACTTTCTCGGGAGCTACGTCCCTGAAAAATTTGTTGGATTAGTATATGCATTTGGATCAATTCTTGCACTGTTCGGCTTGCTTTGGATGCCACAAATTTTGAGAAAATTTGGGAACTACAAAATGACTCTTTTCTCAATGATACTAACAGCATTATCCTTGCTGATTTTCTCTGTCACAAAAACACCTTGGCTTATAGTGTTGGCATTTATCTTATATTTTGGGTTTGGAACCATAATATATTTTGGTTTAGATGAATTTCTAGAAGCAAATTCAAAAAAGGCCTCAATGGGTAAGACTCGAGGGCTATATATGACGGCACTTTCTTTGGGGTGGATGATCTCCCCTTTTCTATCGGGAGTTATTGTAGATACTTTCGGTTTCCAACTTGTATACCTTTCCGCTTGCGCCTCTATTTTATCGGCAATGATAGGTGTAATTTATTGGTTCAGAAACTATAGGGATCCTGTATATCCAAAGAAAGTTCCTCTGTACGAAATATTTACAAAAATGTTCAACAGAGTAAATTTATACAGAGTGTACAGAGTAAATTTGTTACTACGATTCTTTTTTTCTTGGTCTGTTATATATATCCCTATTTATCTTCATCAACATATCGGATTTGATTGGACAACACTGGGAATAATGTTCACAATAATGCTTTTACCTTTTCTTCTTTTTGAGCTGCCTTTAGGAAAGCTTGAAGATACAAAATACGGAGAGAAAGAGATTATGAGTCTAGGTATTATCGTTATGACAGTCTCAGTTCTAACTATCGCTCTTGTTCAAAGCCATAATGTAATTCTTTGGACAGCCATACTCTTCCTTACGAGAACTGGAGCAGCTATGGTTGAGATCTCAGTTGAAACATACTTCTTTAAGAAGGTTGATGCTAAAGAAGCTGATCTTATAAGTTTCTTTAGGAATGCATCCCCTCTCGCATTCATATCAGCACCACTGCTTGTGTCTGCCCTACTTTTAATAATGCCTATTCAGTACACCTTTTTTATGTTATCTATAATTCTAATAACAGGTCTAAATTTTTCTACGAAGCTTGTAGATACAAAGTAATCGTGTAGTATACATCCCATATGGAATTTCCAATGCGAATAAATAAATATCTATCTCAGAACGGCTACGCTTCAAGGCGTAGAGCTGACGAACTCATAAATGAAGGGCGTGTTTTTATTAATGGTCAAAAAGCTGAACTTGGAAGCAAGGTTTCTAAAGAAGACAAGGTGACCCTGGACGGTGTTGACCAGGAAGAAAAAACTTACATGGCATATTTTAAGCCAACAGGAATCGTGACGGTTGGAGCCCAGGATGGAGAAAAAGAAATTAAAGATGTTTTAAAGATATCAGATAAAATGTTCCCTGTTGGGAGGCTTGATAAGGCCTCACATGGACTTATTATACTTACAAACGACGGTAGGGTTACACAGAGACTTCTCCACCCAACACAAGGTCACGAGAAAGAATATGCTGTAATTGTAAACAAACCTATAACCCATACTTTCATAATGGAAATGTCTCGTGGTGTTGATATAAAAGGTTCTAGAACGAAAAATGCAAAAGTGCGTAGAACAAGTAGGATGTCTTTTGACATCGTACTTACAGAAGGTAAAAACAGACAAATTCGTAGAATGTGCACAGCCCTTGGGTATGAAGTAAAAGATCTTCAAAGATTTAGAGTGGCCAACATTGAATTAGGAAAACTTAAAGCGGGCCAATTTAGAATTCTTAAAGGAAAAGAATTGGAAGACTTTCTACATTTACTTAAAATTGACAAATAAAAATCCTTTTGTTATAAATAAAAAAACAAAGCCTATGCGTCATGAGAAAAATAGCACCTTCTGAAAAAGATCTCACGCCTAAAATGGTGATCAATAGTATAAAGAAAATATCACCGGAAACACATACTCTGGAAGAATTTAAGCTTTTAACAATAAAGGTTGATAGGCATCTAAAATCTGGTTGCAAAAAGGAACTTCAAGCACTGAACCTCTTTCTACTAAAGGTTGAGAGGGCCAGGTATTCTGATGAGCTAAATGGTTTCTACAAAAGGCTAAATAAAAGAAAAAGAGAATTTCAAACAAGACTCAATCTTGAAAAGCAAGAAGAGTCAGGTTCTAATAATTTTTTAACACAATTTGTTGAAGATTTACTAGAGGCTAAAAAAGTAGAAATATCATTTTGGTTTGTAGTCATTGTTTCAATGATTGGGCTACTTGTCTATTTTTTTACTCCGATAAAATTTCTTGGAGTAATCCTAGTAGGTCTTCCACCTCTTGCATTTTTGTGTGAGAAATGGGAATCAAAACTAAAGTCTAAATAGCTTATACCTCCTTTTAGGGGGTTTTTAAATTGTTGCCAGACTAGGACTCGAACCTAGATAACAGGTACCAGAAACCCCTACTCCCTTCTATCCTATTCAGAGTTGCCAGACTAGGACTCGAACCTAGATAACAGGTACCAGAAACCTGTGTCCTACCATTAGACGATCTGGCAACTCTACATACGATATTATCGGGAATTTCTCGCAAAGCGAGTATCGGATGAAATAGAAAGAACATTCTATTTCATCCCCACCACCAGACGATCTGGCATTAGAAGGTCTAAACCTCTAAAAATAGAGTTTACATGAAAATGAGTTATAATAAAAGTCATATGACAGATAAATACAATATAAATCTAGATGGGCATATTATGAGACCAAAACATCTCACTCCAGAAGAGATTCGAGAAGGATGTAGAATTGTAACAGGTGGAGATGGAACAGAAACTAGAATATGTGCTATCAATGAAGAGTTTAGACAGGGATTTGCCACCCTTTTAAATCATGATAAGCACGAAAAATCTATTACATTTTGGGGTTCTGCAAGACTCCCAGAAGGAAGCGAATACTACGAAAAAGCTCGTAGACTTGGAAAAAGGATTGGAGAGCTGGGGTACACAGTGGTAACAGGTGGAGGACCTGGAATCATGGAGGGTGGAAATCGTGGAGCTTTTGAAGCTGGTGCACATTCCATAGGCGCCACTATCGATCTACCTTTTGAACAACATACAAACCCGTATGTAACAGAAGAGATACCTTTCTATTTTTTCTTCTCAAGAAAAGTAATTCTTGGTTTCTCAGCTGAAGCCTACCTATACTTCCCTGGAGGGTTCGGAACTTTTGATGAATTATTTGAAATGCTAACCCTTGTACAAACAAAGAAGATCCCTTCTCTTCCCATTATTCTTGTAGGTAAAGATTTTTGGGAACCATTTATAGATGTTCTTAAAAAACAAATGTTAGAGAAATTTGAAACAATAAGCGAGGAAGACTTAAGCCTATTTAAAATTCTAGACGATGAAGATGAAATAGTAGAGATAATTAAAAATGCACCACAGAGAGATGAGTAAGAACAATCTGCAATGTCTATCTATAGATATTGACATAGCTATTTTTTTGTTATAATATACAAAAAAATAAAAAAGGATGAGAAATATCGCTTTTGTAATTTGGACACTTGGATGGCCTTTAGTTAACTCCATATCAATCTTTTTAATTCACTTGAGGGGGATTGATTATTCAGACACTGACAGAGGAACAATGTCTTTAATCTTCTTCGTAATATGGATTTTTGTGGGGTATAAACTTTATGAGTCAAAACCAAAAAAATAGAATAAACAAAGAGGTGACCTAGTACGTCACCTCTTATTTTTTTATTGACGCTTTTATAAAAGCAGTGAAAAGAGGGTGTGGGTCAAGAGGTCTCGCTAGAAACTCTGGATGGAACTGTGCTGCCAAGAAAAATGGATGCACCTTCTTTGGAAGCTCAGCTATTTCCATTAAAAGACCATCTGGAGAAGTCCCAGAAAATATTAGCCCAGATTCTTCTAATTGTTTTATATAATCAATACTTACTTCATATCTATGTCGATGCCTCTCTATAATATTAGATTTTCCATAAGCCTTGTCTGCCTGTGTACCTTTTTTAATTTTTGCTGAGTACCCACCAAGTCTCATTGTTCCACCTAAGTGACCCTGTTTTACCAGCTCTTCCTGAGCCTCCATAACATTAACAACTAGATTTTTCCCCTTGGGGTCAATTTCTGGGCTTGTGGCGTCTTTAATTCCAGCCATATTCCTAGCATATTCTATGACCATAAGTTGCATTCCATAACAAATACCAAAGTATGGTATTTTATTTTTTCTAGTATATTCAATTACATTAATTAACCCTTCAGTCCCCCTTGACCCAAAGCCTCCTGGGACCAAGACTCCGTCATATTCCTTTAGTGATTTTAATTGCTTCTTGTCTTCGAATCTCTCAGAGGACAACCAATGAAGAACAGGCTTCCTCCCAAGAGCATACGCTGAATATTTCAAAGCTTCAATAACAGAGAGGTATGCATCTGAAAGCACAAAGTCTCCTGTTTCAAAATACTTACCAACAACAGCTATGTTTACCTCCTTTTCCACTGAATGAACCCTCTTTGCAAATTTCTTCCATTCAGTCTCTGCTTTAATGTTTTTCTTTGTATTCGTAATCTTTAGTTTGTTACATAAAATATCTCCCATTCTTTCTTTTTCGAAGTTAATTGGGACATCATAGATACTATTTATATCAGGGGCTGAAATTACCTGCTCTGATGGAATATTACAGAAAAATGATATTTTTTCTTTTCTTCTTTTATCTAATTTGAGCTTTGATCTTGCAATAATAAAGTCAGGCTGAACCCCGGAAGCATTTAACGTTCGCACAGCGTGCTGGGTTGGTTTAGTCTTCATTTCTCCTACTGTTTTAGGTATTGGAAGAAACGAAACCATAACAATAGCTACGCTATCAGGATCCTTAGCTTTAAGCATTCTAGCGGCCTCATAGTAGAGAATAGTTTCATACTCACCAACTGTCCCACCTACTTCAATTATTACTATATCAGCGTTTGACTCCTTTTGAGCTGCTTCAATCCTCCTAATAACTTCCAGAGGGACATGAGGTACCACCTGAACACACTTGCCTTTGTATTTCATATGTCGCTCATCGTTAATAACACTCTGGTAGACTCTACCTGTAGTCATGTAATTTATTTCAGGAAGTGAAATATTTAAAAACCTTTCATAGTTACCCATATCTTGATCAGTCTCCAGACCAGAATCCAAAACAAAAACCTCACCATGTTCGGTGGGGTTCATTGTCCCCGCATCCACATTTACGTAGGGGTCGATTTTTATAGCGGAAACTTCTAGGCCGCGATTTTGCATTATTTTAGCTATTGATGATGTTGTAACCCCCTTACCTACACCTGAGATTACCCCACCCACAACAAATATATATTTTGGTTTTTTTATTTCTTTTGCCATATTATTTTCTTAAATATTTTTTAACTGCCAAGTAACTAGAGAAAGACCCTAGAGCTGTACCTACCAAGACTGAAATAACTAATATTTGGAAGAAATTTGATAAGTAGTAAGTAAGAAGATTTATGCCCAGAAAACCTTCAAGCCTAGAGCCTAGCCACCATGTAACGGGGAAATACACCACAATGTTTATGAGTGCCGATATAAGACCGTAGAGCACTCCTTCCATCATGAATGGACCATTTATGTATGAATTCTCTGAACCAACAAGCCTCATAACGCCAATCTCATCTCTAGCCACATAAATAGTCAGTCTTATCGTATTAAATGTAATGATCACAGAAATAGCTATTAATACTATTGTTAGTATCAATCCAAGTTTTTTCGCTCCGTCTTTCAATAAAAGAAGCCTGTCAATAACCTGCTTATTTTCGTTATAGTTAACCTTATCAATAATTGATAAGTCTGTTGCAGAAAGTGCTATCCCTTGCTCAAAGAAATTTGAAATTGACTCATAGTTAGCAGGATCAACTGCGCTGATCAATAAAGATGCCCCCAATGGATTTTCATTTAGCTCTTCTAAGGCTTGAATGGTGGCATAATCATCCTTATGTCTTTCTCGAAAGTCTTCTAAAGCCTGACCCGCTGAAACATAAGCAATCTCTTTTACTTCAGGTATTGATTCAACTTTTTCCTTTAGAGAGAAGATTTTTTCTTCTTGAGTATCTGAAACAAAGTAAACTGAAACATCAACCTTTTTCTCAAGTTCTCCTAAAGTAAACCCAAGTATAGCCTGAAAGAATATCATAGAAGTTATCACTCCTATTGTAATAGTCATTACTAGAACAGAAGAAAGCGAAACAAATCCGTTTCTCCAAAAATTCAGTACTCCTGATCTTATTATTCGTTTGAAATCAAAAAAATGCATAATTATATAATATATTTACCTTTCTTTACATCGCGCTTTATTGTACCACCTTCAAATGTTATTACTCTTTTCCCTATGGATTCAACAATGTTTGGATCGTGGGTTGTTAAAATTACTGTAGTACCTAGGTCATTTATTTTCTTTAAAATCTGGATTATCTCATGAGTGTTTACCGGATCTAGGTTCCCTGTTGGCTCATCTGCAATAATTAAGTCCGGTTGATTAATGATGGCTCTTGCTATAGCAAGCCTCTGTTTCTCACCTCCAGATAATTGCCTTGGAAAATGATCAGTCTTATCAGTAAGATCAACAAGATCCAGAACATGAGGTACGTCATTTGCTATTTCCTCATCTGTCTTACCAGCAACCTCCATCGCAAAGGCAATATTTTCATATGCTGTTCGGCTTGGTAAAAGTTTATAATCTTGGAAAACAGTACCTATTCTTCTTCGAAGTGAAACTATCTTGCTAGAAGAAAGCCTAGCAACATCAATAGAGTCTAAGTAAACAGAACCATTTGTTGGCTTTTCTTCTCCAAGGAGCAATCTGGTAATTGTAGTTTTACCAGCCCCTGAGTGACCCACAATAGATACAAACTCACCATCTTCTATAACAAAAGAAACATCTTCCAATGCTACGAATTTGTTGTCGTATATTTTTGAAACTTGTTCAAATTCAATCATAATTTACAGTATATATTATATATTATCTTGGACCCAATATCTAACTGCGGAAAAACCTAAAGATCTTTTTCTGCTTCTATAAACTCATCTAAATCACCGTTTTCAAGGACTTTATCAACATCTCCAATTTCAACCCCTGTTCTATGATCTTTTACCATCTTATATGGATGCAAGACATAAGACCTTATCTGACTACCCCACTCATTGTCTGTGCTGGTAGATATGGCGAATCCTCTTTCCTTGGCTTTTTGGTCATCCTCTTGCTTCCTCCACACCTTGGCTTTGATTAAACCAAGTGCGTACTCCTTGTTTCCTTCTTGAGTCCTCTCTCCTGTGGCGTGAACAGCTAAACCTGTAGGTATATGTGTAATTCTAACCGCGGTCTCACGCTTATTTACATTTTGACCACCAGCACCCCCAGATTTTGCAAATGATATTTCCAGGTCGCTTTCTGGTATTTCAAAATCCTGCTTCTTAAATATTGGCAATACTTCTACCATAGAGAAACTAGTATTTCTTTTTGACTTGGCATTGAACGGAGATATTCTAACAAGCCTGTGAACCCCTGATTCGTTTTTAAGAAAGCCGTACGCCCCGGAACCCTTTATCTCAAGAGTTATACTTCTGTACCCACCATGGTCTGTTTTGTGCTCATCAAGAATAGAAGTTTCAAAGCCTTTGTTTTGAGAATATTTACCATACATATTAAAAAGCATTTTTGAAAAATCTTCAGCATCATCTCCTCCAGCTCCAGTAAAAATAGATAACATAGCTCCACCTCTATCATATTTACCCAAACCATCAAGAGAATCTTTTAGATCTTGAATCTCCTGGATGATTCCCTGAGCCTTATCTTTGTCCGACGAAAAATCAGGTTTATACATTTCCTTTTCTAGAGAGTCTATCTTTTCCTGTATTTCTGGTTTTTTCATATTAATTTAAAACAACCCAATCACCCTCACTCACAACATCAACCTGATCGTCAACAACCTTCAAAGCAGATTGATCATCAATAGCATATATCTTTCTATCTGTAATCATTGCGGATTTTTTGATATTTTCTTTATTAATATTAGGAAAATATTTATTATTCAAATGTGGAAGAAAGTAAAAATCAATGAAATTTAGCCCGGGTAATTCCTCTGTCTCATCTAAATCCTCTCCATATATTTCCTGAGCCTGCTTTAGAGCAAGATCCACAGCGGTAACCATACTACCAGCACTAACCCCAACATAAACTTTATTTTCTAGCATTTCAGGCAAGATATCTCTGAGTCCAGATTTGTTTATCCATCTCATAAGATGGTAGGTGTTACCACCTTCAAAAAACAAAACATCTGCATCTTTAAACTTAGGCAGCCAAGCTTCCGTGTCTACCGCAGATATGTCCGCAATATCAATGGATTTTAAATCTAAGTTTTTAAGATTTATAAGGTCATTAATAAACCAGCCCTTATCCCCTTCTTCGAGGTTTGAAGCTGTTGGTATAAAAACCAAGGATATGTCTTGTGGTTTTTTACCAACCAAATCAAAGAATGCACCAGCTATAGACTTATTTGTTATTCCTCCAGATGTAAGTAATAGTTTCATTCCTTTAGTATAACAGATTGAGCCAATGCGCAGAATTGAACTGCGGACCTCTCCCTTACCATGGGAGTGCTCTACCGACTGAGCTACATTGGCATGAAATACATATTACACCCTATATAAAAAACACTCAATTGAATGAGTGTTTTTTATTGATTGTTGCGGGGCCTGGAATCGAACCAGGGTCTGAAGGTTATGAGCCTTCCGAGATACCTCTTCTCTACCCCGCTATATCTACAGTTAACTATTATACAAAAAATTTACTTTTTATCAAGACTATTGAAATTTAGTCTCAAAAATGATACTTTATTACAACGAGCGAGAAGCATTATGGAGGCTATTCTCCATAATGCTCAAGTGAGTTTGTAATATAAGGATAAGCACCTTATGTTATATATAATCGATAAATCTAGGATTTACTAGTATACTTATATTGATTCATGTCGGGGTAGCTCAGGTGGTTAGAGCGGTCGTCTCATACGCGACAGGTCGTGAGTTCGAATCTCACCCCCGACACAGATTGGTTTAATCAATATAAGTATACTAGTGATTCTTATCACAGGAGTATGGCTTTTTTACATACTTTTGCTATACTAATCACGTTTTCTTGCAGTCACATGCTAAGGAATATTATGCAGTCGTAGCTCAACTGGTTAGAGCACTCGCCTGTCACGCGAGAGGTTGCGGGTTCGAGTCCCGTCGATTGCGCCATAACAAAAATACCGCCAAATATGGCGGTATTTTTGTTATATAAAATCAAACTCTTTAAACACCTCTTCATAATTAGCGATAGCTTGTCTAGCATCCTTGTAAGTCAGATTGTAAGCACTCCCCTCGTGTGCGATCTTGTTTCGGACCTTGTGAGCTGCCCAGGCAAGCTGAAGAGTTAGAAAATCACTTGGCTCTGTGTTCTTTAATCTTTCTCCAAGATTCTCACCAGGAATTCCCATTTTCATAACCATATCTTCTAGAATTGTGTCCGCCTCTATAATAGCCAATCTCCATTCTGCTGGATTATTAGCATTTATGTGTTCCTGTACTTGAATCCATCTAGGGTTTCGTTTTGCTGTATTTTCACTTTTTCTAGAAAATAGAACATGATTCATTCTTATAGATTTTTCCCTTTCTAACTCTTTTATTCTAATCATTGAATAAGTAATCCAAGCAACAAGAAAGACAAGAAGCGTAGAAAAAAAGAAAACTAAAAAAGCTCCAAGCTTACCACCAGAAAATAACTCTCTAAAGAATGGGTAGAGTTTTTGAAAAAACTTAGTAAGCTTAAAAAAGACATACTCAAGATTTAGGAATGTTGGCTCAAAAATTGGGTCTGGATTCATGCTTTAAATTATACTATAGAGTTTCTATTTCTTTCCCCAAAGAGAATAGTTTTTCCTCAGCAAAGTGAGAAGCTGTGATTTGAATATCAAGAGGCATTCCATTTGAATGAACCCCTTTTGGGATAGAGATGGCTGGAACCCCAGCAATGTTTGCAGGCACCGTAAAGATGTCTGATAAATACATAGAGATTGGATCGGACTTTTCTCCAAACTTAAAGGCAGGAGCTGGGGTTGTGGGAGTCAAAATAACATCAACGTCTTCAAAAACTTTTTTAAATTCCTCAGTTATTTTTGCACGCACTTTTTGAGCTTTGTTGTAGTAAGCATCATAATAACCATGAGATAAAACATATGTCCCAAGAAGAATCCTTCTTTGAACTTCTTTACCGAATCCCTGCCCTCTAGTCTTTTTATATGAATCGTCTACCCCTTCACCTTGGACAGACAACCCAAAACGTATTCCGTCATAACGAGAAAGATTTGTAGAAGCTTCGGCTGGCATCAAAATATAGTAAACAGCTAGTGAATATTCTATTAAGGGAACAGATATATCTACAATTTCATAACCTTTCTCTTCTAAGCTCTTTAAGGTTTTTTCAAAGTTGGATTTTACTTCTGGATCTACACCATCCATATCAACAAAAGATCTTGGCACACCAATCTTCTTGACCTCACTAGAGATAGAAGAAATTTTATCTTCAGGCATAGTGGTGCTATCCATAGGGTCATTTCCCTTAATCGCATCGTAAACTATTTTTGCATCCTCCACCGTCTTAGTAAGTGGTCCAATAACATCAAGAGATGAAGCCATTGCAATAAGCCCATATCTAGAAACTGTCCCATATGTAGGCTTTAGACCGACAAGAGCGCAATATCCTGCTGGCTGACGAATGGACCCTCCTGTGTCCGATCCTAAGGCTACAAGAGCCCCATTCATAGCTACAGCCGCTGCAGAACCACCTGAAGATCCTCCAGGAACCCTAGTTGGGTCAAGCGGGTTTTTTGTAGGTCCGTATACTGATGTTTCTGTAGAAGACCCCATGGCAGCGTCATCCATATTTGCCCTACCTATAAATATAACCGCCTCTTTTTTAAGCATCTTTATAACTGTTGAATCATATACGGCTGTATAATTTTTTAGAATTCCTGAAGCAGCACTTGCTATCTGACCCTTTATTAAAATGTTGTCCTTCATCGCAAAAGGTATCCCGGTAAGTTCTGTGGCTGTTCCAGCCTCGAACCTAGCTTGAGCCTCATTAATTTGGTCATCTAAATCAAATAATTCGATATATGCATTTATATCTTCATTCTTTTCTTTTATATTTTCCAAATATGCATCTACCAAGCCTCTTACAGAAAAATCCCCCGCAGAAAGTGCGGTGTGAGCTTTTTTTATTGTCATGTTTTTTAAATCAATAGACATATTAGAGAATCTTATTAACCTTGATAAACCCATCCTGAGTGTCTGGGGCCTCTTTCAAAATATCTTTTGTAAACTCTCCTGGCTGACTTGGGTTCTCATCTTCTCTAACAACATTTTTTATCAGATACTCAACCTCAACATCTCCAACATCCACAGATTGAATTTGGTCTACGTAAGCCAAAATAGCATCAAGGTCTCCTTTGAATTCTTCTACCTGATCGTCAGTAACACTTATTCTAGATAGATCTCCTAGTTTTTTAACTTCATCGTTCGAAATACTCATGAGCTACAGTATACCGATTTAGAGCAAATAAAAAAAGCCCCTTAAACTCGGGCTCTTTGTGTAGTTTTCATATCAGAGTAGATGCTTTGATATAAAACTAGAAAATTTATTGAAAAATTTCTAAGATATTCATTCTCTCTTAATACTAAATCTTTTTTATAATGCCTTAAGAATTCTAGAACTCTCTTGTTTAGATAAAGCATTCTTTCATTAACGAGCGAATCAATCTCACAGGATTGTAAATCTTTCACTATCAAGACTTGCCTTAAAGCTGAGGCTTTCCATTTCGACATAAAACCCACATTACCTTGAGGCTCCAGAAGTTTCTCAAGCAATTCGAATCGAATATAAAGAGACTTGTCCTTATGCTCAGATTTTTCTAACAAGATACTAGGGTTAAAAAATGGAAAGTTTTTTACAATGATCCTTTCTATATCTTTTCTGTGTATATCTTTCATATACTAATGTTTTTTATTACGATACAGTTATTTTTATAAATGTCAAATTTAAAAGCCTCACCGATTGGCGAGACTTTTTCTGAATAAATGCAGATCAATGATTTAATGCTATATCTCTTGCGATTTTGATCAGAACCAGAATGCTCTCTCCTATTTTTAAAGCAGATTCATTCTTCATTCCCTTTGGGATGAAGACTAACATCACGTAATCTAAGCTCTGATATATCAAAATATCAGACCAATTCTTTTTAATCTTCTCTTTAATTCTTTTTTTCTCTTCTTCTCTGAGAAAGTCACTTGAATCAATAATTATGTGCAGTTGATCCTCTAGAGTATCCATGAACTCTGGTGGCATACTGCGCAACTTTTCAAGATCTTTATCTAGCTTTGCAAAAGCTTCTGCGATAGGTTTTAATCCTTCTGACATTTGATTGGTTTTTTACAAATCTACCACATATATTTGTTTAGGTCAATACTAAATCATTTTATTAAAAATCACCTCATCTATAACCTCTACCCCAAGATCTTTCGCTTTGTCAATTTTTGAACCTGGATTTTCTCCGGCTAGAACATAGTCAGTTTTAGCAGACACAGAACTTGAGACTTTTCCTCCCCGCTTTTGTATCTCTTCTTTTGCTTCATCTCGAGAAAGCGAATTTAGTGTTCCTGTGACAACAAAAATTTTACCAGAAAAGACCTGTGGCAGGTCTGACCCTTTTGGTTTTTCTATATTTAAATACCTAAGAAGATCATTCAACTCTTTTTCATTTTCTTTGTCTGAAAACCAAGTTACTAATGAATCTGCAACAGTCTCTCCCACACCATCTACCATAGATAGTTCTTCAGATGTTTTTTTTCTTAAACTTTCTATATTTTTAAATTCCCCAGCAAGTAGCCTAGCTGTTTCTTCTCCAATGTGACGAATACCCAAAGCAAAAAGAAATTTTGAAAGTGATGTTTTCTTGCTTTCCTCTATTGCATCAATCAGATTCTGGGCTGATTTTTCTTTAAATTGCTCCAACGGCAGGATATCACCTTTTGTTAGGGTATAGATATCAGATCTCTCAGTAACTAATCCAAGTTCAAAAAATCTTTCAATTATTTTCTCTCCAAAACCGACTATATTCATTCCTTTTTTTGAAACGAAGTGAGTAAGGTTCTCTAAAACTATCGCTGGGTGAGATTTGTCTTTCAGATACCAAGCTACAGATGTTACGTCGCTGGCAGTTTCTCCTTTTTCTATTTCCCAGCCATTCTTTTTGGCATATTTCTCAATTGAGAATTTTTTTTCTTTTCCGACTCTAAGATCCTTCATCACACTTACCACTTCTGGAATAATATCTCCTGCCTTTTTAATTATTACGGTGTCACCTATTCGAATATCCAATCTATCAATTTCATCCTGATTGTGAAGAGTGGCTCGCGACACAGTGGAACCTGCAACCAGAGTTGGTCTTAACCAGGCAACAGGCGTAAGAGCCCCTGTCCTCCCTATTTGGACATGTATATCCTCTACAATAGTTGTAGCTTCCTCTGATTTAAATTTATAAGCGACACCGTACCTTGGAGCTCTGGCTGTGTAACCCAGAGCCTGGTTTATATCTTTCTGATTTATATTTATAACCAATCCATCTACTCCATATTCCTCATTCTGATGAATACTGTTCCAGTGTTCATAGTGATCTTGAATACACTGAGTAGACTCACATATTTTGTATGCTCCGTTTATTGAGAAACCAAGTTTCTTTAGCATTAAAATTTCGCCTTCTTGAGTTTTTGGCTGTGAATCCCCAGAACGAACATCTAGTGCATACATAAATGTCTGAAGCTTTCTCTTGGCTGTCTCTCTAGGGTCTAGCTGACGCAGAGCTCCAGCTCCAGCGTTTCTAGGGTTTGCAAAAAGCGGAAGACCTCTTTTCTCTCTATCTATATTTATATCTTTTAAGTCGCCCTTCCTCATCCAAGCCTCACCCACAGCTATACAATCTACTTTTTCTTTCAAAACATGAGGGAGGCTTTCTATTGTCATTGCCTGCAAAGTTATGTCTTCACCAACTCTACCATCCCCACGAGTAGAGACCTGCACGAGCAAACCCTTTTCATATTCAGCAATGATTTTTAATCCATCTATTTTCAACTCCAAACAGTACTCAACTTCTTTTGGATTGAAACCTTCTTTTTCTACAAAACGATGAATTTTCTTTTCCCAATCAACAAGCTCTTCTTCGTTAAAAATATTTCCATAGGACCATTGTCTATTTTTGTGAGTTACTTTTTTAAAAGAAGCCAGAACAACCCCTCCAACTTTGTCAGTGGGGCTATCTTTCTTTTTAAGATTAGGAAACTCTTTTTCTAAATCTTCAAGCTCACGAACCAGCGAGTCATAAGCTTCATCAGAAATTTCCGGCTCATCTTTTGTGTGATACTTTTCTCTATGAAAGTTTATGAGTTCAGTGAGCTTCTCTATTCGTTTTTCTGCAAGTTCTTCTTTCATGCTATTAATTATTTTGATTTTGAATGGTTGGAACATTTCCAAATGGTGACAATCCACCCCCTCCAACATTTGGATTTCCTGAGCCGGGCTGAGTCAAATTTTGAATTATTTGTCCATCAACATTTGTAGGGCTTGTACCGCCATTATTGTTGCCTGGATTTTGACTAGATTGAGTAGCAGTTGCATCTGCAGGAAATTGACTACCAAGACCTGATGGTGATGATGTACTTCCTCCGCTAAGCTGGAGATCATTTCTATATGTGGCACCTAGAGCTCTCTGAACCAAATTAGGGTCATAAAGGTCGGGCCCATAGGTGTCAGGATACATAGTGGATTTTGTTACATCACAATTTTTATTATACCCAAAAGATTCTACTCTAGTGTAAGAGCTTGGGCTTCCCAGAGGAACATACTCCTTATAAACATTTACCTCCGAGCAAAATCCATTTGGTAGATCTATAAAAAAATTATACCTATCACCATACTGAGAGGCTCCCGGTGGGGCAGATATCTTAGGCAAGGTGTTAAATTCGATATCTAAACAACTAAAACTCTGAGTGGTAGGATCCCCAAAAAACACATTACTTTCTAAATCATTAAATATTGCACATTCAAAACCTGTATCTGCAGCAAAAAAAGCAACTCCACCATCTCTTGCCACAGATGACAAAACGGCTTCATTGTATGAAATTCTTGAAATACCCAAGGTTATCGCTAGGATAATTCCTGAGATTAGTACGGTAAATAGCAATGTGTATCCTTTTGTATTCATAATACTACGGCTGAAGATCAGGGTGTGGCCTTACCCAATTATTTATAACTTCACTCATTGTAACAGAATAAGTTCTACCACCATGAACCCAAGATACGCTAGAGATCACTTCTAATTCTTCATTGCTGTTTGGGTCAACCTCTTCAATATTTATTTTTCTAGTAAATCCTGAAACTTCAGAAGGTGCCAGAGTTGGTATACTCCTATAGAAACCTGTCAATGGATCTCTTCTAAGCTCAGAGCAAATAAATGGAGAATTTTGACTTTGAGCGCAGGGTACAACAGTAAGACCAGAACCATTTGTCGCCAAAGATTGTGTGTCTATATCACAACCTTCAGGGGTAATACAATCCTCAACACCAGAAAGAAATAAAGACCAAGACCCTTGAAATCTAACAGTGGAATCCCTCGCATATCTAATCATCTCAATCCCTTCTTGGGCTAGTAGATACGCTGTTTGCTTTTTCTGAGAGAACCTAGTGTCTGCAACCCCACTAGCTGTAACAGAAACAAGAGCCACAATAGAGACAGAGAAAATAAGCAATGAAACAAGTGTCTCTATCAAGGTGAACCCTTTATTATTTTGTGATATTTTAATAAACATATTTTAAGAATCTATTCTGCGTTGCGTTATAGCAATCTGATAAGAAAAAGGTGTACTAAAGCCTTCTTTTATATTTTCTATCTCACCAACAAACCTTATAAATACAATCGGTTGTTGACCGTCAGAAAAACCGGAATCTGCACCACGAACAAGAAAGCCTGATTCATCAATGTTAAATTTCACATTTTTAGGGGTCAATCTAAATTCAGGATTACTGGTATCCAAACTTGCACCTCCAATATCTGATCTGTACAAACCATCTGAGTAAAAAGCATAGACAATCTGATCTGTAGGATCTTGAGTTGTACCCCCTGTTTTTTCAAAAGACAAGCCTTTTTGAGGAAATGTTATTCCTGAGCCAAGCAAACAGCTTTCGGGGGCTTCATCTGCTGGGTTTGCTACAAAAAAATTCTCACCACTTTGTATACAGTTAAAATTTGATCCAGTTCTAATAAGTCTAGCCATATCTTCTACAATAAAAGCAAGACTATCCATGACAGCCCTCTGGTCTTGGTTTTTTTTATAAGCTACGTTTGTATTTAGAACAGCCCCTACCCCAAGTGTCATAATTACAGCGAATAATCCAGTAGAAATCATGACTTCAATCAGTGTAAATCCTTTGTTATTTTGTTTTGAGTTATTAAATTTAAACATTTTGTTTTAATTAGCTTCTATCTGTCCAGATTTCCAAATATTAACTTTTCTTGTGGCTCCATTTTCAGAAGATATCTGTACAGAGATATCCCTGACAGATGTTTGACCATAATAAATCTCAGGAGAAACATTTGGTCTTGTGTACACAACCCTTGCCTCAGCCCCCCCGCAATCATCACCTTCGTTAGAACAGATCTCAGAGATATACTCACCCCCTTTTATTTCAATAATATCAATAGTCTCTAAAAGTGGAGCGTTGTCATAAATCTTATCATTATTATTATCGGCAAAAACAACAAAAGTTGTTCCAGGTACATACTGCTGTGAAGATAAACCACACTCATTTGAGGTTGCGTCTGCGCTCTTAAAACAAACACCATATGATGGGATCCACCTTCCTCCTCCTAATCCAGTAAATGCAAATTCATACTGAGAGCCAGCAAGTGTCTTCCTTTGCATGTTGGAAACCTGCATAGCTATTTGCTGAGAAAGATTCTGAAGATCCACCCCACTAGAGAAGTCTTTGAAGTTAAAAAGTACAACAGAAGAAAGAATGGCAAAAATTCCAAGTACAACCACCAGCTCTATAAAAGTGAAACCTTTTGCATTTTTCATTTTTAAGAATTTATTTAGAACCATGTGAAGAAATCCATAATCGAATACATATCTATAGTATACAAAAAGCTAACCAAAGACCCTAGGGCAATAAATGGCCCAAAGGGGATAGCTACTTTAAACATTTTCTTTCTTTTGTATAACATAATTATAATTGCAAACACTGCCCCTATCCAAAATGAAAGAAGTATAGCTGAGAATCCCATAGATAAACCAAGCCACCACCCCACTCCAATAGATAGAAGCACATCCCCAAAGCCAAGCCACCGACCCTTTGAAACTAGCCACAGTAGTAGTAGCGGAGCAGAGACAAGTATCCCCTCTGCAAGATACATAAACACCCCCTTTTGACCGCTAAGTAAAAACAATGAAATGCCGCTTAGATAGAACACAAGCAAAGGTATGTTTGGTATCTGCTGATGGTGAATATCAAAAACAGAAATCACTATTAGAGAAGCAACCAACACTAAGGTGGCTATAAGAGTCAAGATTCCAAAATATATTCCAATCTTTAAATAAACAAGTGCGAATATAAGTCCTGTCATAAACTCAACGACTGGATACTGCCATGAAACCTTCCCATTACACCCGCGACATTTCCCCTTCTGGAATAGAAAACTAAAAAGAGGAATAAGTTCATACCAAGAAAGAGTTTTTCCACACGAGAAACACTTTGATCTCCCTCCAAACCCAAGTCCTGTATCTATTCGAAGGATAACAACATTTAAAAAACTTCCAATTAGAAGTCCAAATATAAAAACCATTATTGGGATTAAAATTTCCATTAAATAAATTATAACAAAAAAACCACCGAAGTTGGTGGTTTTTTTGTTACCTTAAAAGTATAAATTCTATGTACAAGTGTATGGTCCAGTGCCAGTAGATACAGAACCATCAGCAGTATAACCTGTACTATCTATACACCATGTATCAGTACCAGTTGTTATGGCATCAGCTGCATAACTAGCATCATCATCTGAACAATGAGGGTCTGAAAGCCCTGCAAAAAGTAAGTCAGAGTTGGCTGGTGTAGTTGCATCAAATCCTAATTCATCACACACCCCAGCATATGTCCCAGTTGTTTGATCGTCATAATACAACTCTCCTTGTGTTCTAATCTGTGAAAGTTGAGCCTTTGTCTTTGCCACTTCCCCCTTTGATCTTGCTGAGTTAAGTGAAGCCAATACAACTGATGAAAGAATACCTATAATTGCGATAACAACCAGAAGCTCGATCAATGTAAATCCTTTTTTGTTTTTAATCATACTTTTTTAATTTAATTAATATTAATAAGTGTCTAATTTTATTATACCAAAAACCACCCAGTTGGGTGGATTTTGGTATAAATATGTTTAAAACAATTTTATTAAGTAGCTGGACAAAGAGCCGCTGTAGTATTGGCGCTAATTTCACGAGACGCCCCTTCACTATCAACGCACCAGAAAGCATCTCCAGCTGGAGCTGAGGCTGCGTATGAAACTCCATTAGTACCCTCTACACATGCAGAAGTTCCAAGATCTGCAAAAAGGCCTGTAGTTGTAGTTTGCCCCATATCTGCACAAACACCTGTATAGTCTCCAGCTCCGTCACCGTCGTAGTAAAGTTCAGCCTCTACTCTAACTTGTGAAAGTTGAGCTTTTGTTCTTGCAATTTCCCCCTTTCCTCGAGCTGAGTTAAGTGAAGCCAATACAACTGATGAAAGAATTCCGATGATTGCAATAACCACTAGAAGTTCGATCAATGTAAATCCTTTTGCTTTTTTCATATTATAAAAATTATATTAATATTAATAAATAAATACCCTTTAATTCTACCACTAAGCAATTGACCCAGCAACGTTGTAAATAGGTACAAGTATAGATGCGAGCAGTACTCCTACACCTACAGCCAATAATACAATCATTACAGGCTCTATAAGCCCCACCATGGTATCCACAGCATCATCCACCTCTCGCTGGTAGAATCTTGCCAAAGTCTTCAATATTTTAGCAGTGGAACCTGTCTCCTCTCCAACCTGGATCATCTGAATCATAATTCCTGGGATCTCGTTGTGGGAAAGAAGTGCCGCAGAGAATGCGCTACCGCTCTGAACCTCCTCTCCGGCCTTTTTCAAAATACTTCTATAAGTAGGACTACCTACAACCTCTCCTGTAATTTCAATAGATCGCACGATAGAGATTCCAGAAGAAAGCATAGTGTCTATGTTATCAGCAATTCTGGAAAGGTAGAGTTTCTGAAATAGATCCCCTACGATAGGTGTACCAAGCATGATTCCATCCAAATACTCCTTTCCTTTTTTTGTTCTAGCAAAATATCCAATATAAGCTCCAAAGAATACAAAGAAGATAAGTATAAAAATACCGTAATCAACTAGGAAATTACTTATCCCTAAGATTATTTTTGTATATATAGGTATCTCCTGACCAGACTCTACTATCAAAGCTGAAAGCTTTGGAATAACTGTAGTAAACATCAGGATCATAACAGCAAAGAATACAGCAATGATAAACGCAGGATAAACAAGAGCACTTCTTGTCTTTGAGGTTAGAGCGTATTGTCTTTCTAGGTAATCAGCCAGGTAAAGAAAGATTTCATTTAGTTTTCCTGATTCTTCTCCAGCTCTCACCATGTTTACATAAAACTCAGAAAACACTTCGGGGTGCCTATTAAGAGCACCAGAGATAGAGGATCCTGCTTGAATATCATCAGATACTGTGGCTAGCGTTTTTCTAAGTAGTCTATTCTCTGTGTTACCAGCAAGCATAGAAAATGCTTTAAGAGCGGAAACATCTGATTCAAAAAGAGTAGAAATCTGTCTTGAGAAAATAACAATGTCCTTCAGTGGAACACTGTCGAAAAATGACATTTGAAGAAATGAAGTTTTTTCGGACGTTTCAAGAGATGTAACGATAAGACCTCTTCTCTGAAGAGCACCAATAGCCAAATCACGATTAGCGGCACTTACTTGCCCCTCTTTAGTGTTACCTTCTGAATTGATTGCTTTGTAATTAAAATTCATATGTTTATTATACCTGATCCTCTATATTTTCTATACCAATCTATCTAAAACCTTTGGATTAAGAGAGTGTAATCGAGCACTATCAATAGAGATCTGACCATTTTTCACTAAATCAGCCAGTGAGTGATTCATGTCTATCATGCCATGCTGCGAACCAGTCTCTATAACCACGTCTATTTCATGAGTTCGTTTTTCTCTAATTAGGTTTGCTACGGCATTGTTGTTTATCAACAGCTCATAAGCTGGAACAAGACCTCCTGTAACTTTGGGTATAAGTCTCTGAGAAAAAACCCCAAGTAGTGTGTTTGAAATCTGAGATCTTATTTGATCTTGCTGCTGTGCTGGGAAAGAATCTATAATTCTATCTATGGTCTGAGCAGCGTTGTTTGTATGAAGAGTTGAAAATACAAGGTGCCCAGTCTCGGCAGCGGTAACGGCGGCCATCATTGTCTCTGGATCACGCATCTCCCCTACCATGATCACATTTGCGTCTTGACGGAAAGCCCCCTTAAGAGCAGAAGAAAAGTCTTCAGTATCAAGACCAATTTCTCTTTGTTCAATAAGAGATCTTTTTGGCTTAAAAACATATTCTATTGGATTCTCAATTGTAACAATATGCTCAGCTCTGTCTTGGTTTATAAGCTCAATCAAGGCGGCCATAGTTGTTGACTTACCTTGACCAACAGGACCTACTATCAAAAAGAACCCCTGCTCTTTGTAGGCAAACTGCTTTAAAATATCCGGAAGATTTAATTCTTCCAAGGTCTTAATTTCTGGTATAAGTCGAAGAGCAATACCAATGTTCCCCTGCTGGAAGTAGGCATTTCCTCGTAGTCGATACTTCTCCTTGTAATCATAGGCAAAATCAAGTTCTTTTTTTTCAAAAAATTCATCTTGTTTTTCTTTATCTACGAGTGTCCCAAGAATTTCCAAAAGGTCTTCTTTTTTGTACTTTGCATGTTCTTCTAAGGTTACTAAGTCACCATCTACACGAATAACAGGTTTTCTGTTTACTGTTGCGTGAATATCTGACCCCTTTTGAGAAATTAGAATATCTATTATTTTGTTTATTTCTTCTTTGTGGTTCATATATGTTTATAGAGCAAATATTTCTTGCATTGGAGTTTTACCATCAAGAGCTTTTATAATTCCGTCTTCTTTCATAGTCTTCATACCTTTGGCTCTAACGGCATTATAAATATCTTGCTCGTTTGGACTATCAAGAATAACCTTCTCTATTTCGGTGTCTATTTCGAACATTTCACAAACTGCAATTCTACCCTTCGTTCCTCCAGGTGAGCTTGGACTAGGTCTAATCTCGTACATCTTGTCTTTTGATAGAAACTCAGCTTTCATTGACTCGGGTAAATCTGCAACTTCCTTCTCTATCATAATCTTTGTACCTTCATCCATTGGAACTTCAAAAATAGAGTCTGGGGCCGCTCTTTTAACAAGCCTTTGCGCAGCAGAAACAATCAATGTTGGAGCGATAAGGTAAGGGTCTACACCCATATCTATAAGACGTGGGATTACTCCAACAGAACTGTTTGTGTGGAGGGTGGATAGCACTAAGTGACCAGTCAAAGCAGCTTGAATTGCCAACTGAGCCGTCTCTTTATCTCGGATCTCTCCAACCATAATAACATCTGGGTCTTGTCTCAATATAGATCGCAGTCCTGCGGCAAAAGTATAGCCAATCTCTGGCATAACCTGAGACTGAGAAACATTTTCTATACTATACTCAACAGGGTCTTCTAGAGAGACGACATTCATACCTTCCCTATCTAGCTCCTGCAGTAACGCATATATTGTAGTAGATTTTCCTGAACCAGTAGGTCCTGTTATCAAAATCAAACCATGAGGTCTTTTGATAGCCTTTCTTAATATTTTGGCGTGGGCATCATTAAATCCAATATCTTCTAGAGACCTAACACCTTTTTCTTTATCCAAAATACGAATAACAACCTTCTCACCATTAGAGGATGGCATAGTTGAAACACGGAAATCAATCTTTCTATTATCTATTTTTGCAGAAAATGAGCCATCTTGAGGCTTTCTTTTTTCATCCAACCGAAGCTTTGCTAGGATCTTAATTCTCGCTACAACTCCACTATAAACTTTTTTTGGGAGCATCAGAGACGTATGAAGCGTTCCATCTACGCGAAACCTAACTTTTACTTGAGATCCTGTGTTTTCTATGTGGATATCAGAAGCGCTTCCTTCAATAGCGTGCCGAATAATAACTGCAACAATTTTGATTATAGGGGCATCTTCTTTTACAGAATCACTTGCTTTTGATGGGTTACCTTTTGTTTGTTCAACCGCTTGAGCTACCTCATTTATGGAGTCACTAACAGCTTTTTCATCTATAGTGTTATCTTCAAAATCATCTATAGCTTGCCCAACAGCAGCAGATATTCCTTGATAAGCATTCATTACGTTGTCATAGTCTTTTCTACCAATTATAAAAAGTTTGAATGTAATACCATTTTTTGTAGAAATAAACTGCAGGGCGTCTGCTGCTTGAGCATTATTGGGATCAAGAATACCAACAAGGAGAGTGTTGTCCTTAAAAGCCAGGGGTGTGATCTTGTAGTGCTCAGCTGAATCCTTTGATATGTATTTCAACACATCATCAGATGGCATTGTTTCTCCAAGCTCATATGAAGGAAAATTGTAATAAGCACTTTTAGCCTTTAGTATCTCTTTTGGATCAACGTTCGACGCCAAAAGAGCGACTTCTATATCGCCCCCATGCTTATCGGCAGCTAGTTGTGCGATTTTCTTTGCACTGCTGTCGTCTATAATTTTATTGTCAACAAGTGTTTGTAAAAATCCCATGATTATATAAGTATTTAAGCGTCAGAGTCAGGGTCAAATCCTGCATCCCCACCAAATGGATCTGTATTATCTGATCCACCATTTGATTCATCAGCTGGCGGCGTTGTATCTCCCCCTTGATCTTCATTAGCTGGTTCTTCTGGCTGAGAAACAACGTCTGTCCCAATAGGAGCAAAAGGATTTGGCCGCCCTTGACCACCTGGATCTCTGAATTGAATTGTTTTATCTACCAAGGAATTAAACGCTGGATCTTGGAACAATACAGTGTCCAAACTAAGGCCTTGAAGGCTTAACAGCATAGAGATAAACTCCTGCCCTATCTCCACACCAGTAGAAACATTTGGAGTTAGTGAAGAAACTGGTTGAGAAGTATTTACAGAAACAAGCCCGTTACTTGTGTCTTCTGACTTATTGAAAAATACACTATATACCACGATCGCTAAGACCAGGATACCTACTACAATTAAGATTGTTTTGAGTCCTTTTTTCATATTAGTCTTTTAACCTATAAGTCTTGATAATAATGTTGTATGTATATGTATCTTGATTTAGGAATGAGCTATCAGAACTGAAGTCAACATTCACAACATCTACAATTCTAAGACTCTCCTCAACCTCCCCAAGGAATCCAATAAACTGATCGTATGAACCTTTTGCTATCATTTCCAATTCAAATACTTCAAATAAATTTTTTGAACCAGACAAATCTCCACCAACAGTTGCAACTCCCTCGTTTTTTGTTTTTGGATCATACTGAACACTTTCTACGGATAACCCTTGATTCTCTCCCATTTGTTGTAGCTCAATAGCAAGCTTAATGTTGTCCACTGAGGCTGGTAGCATCTGACTCAATCTATTTATATCTCTTGGAGAGAATTGATTTTGCTTTTCAATTAGAGAGTCTCGTACAGTTTGTAACTGAAGTGAGTTTGAAAGAGCGTTGTTAAATGCAGACTGCTCAGCTTGAAGAACTTTTACCTCAGCCATGATAGGACCAGTCAAAACAACAAACGAAATGATCGCTACGGCAATAAGTATAATTGGTGTTATATATCTTCCCATGTTAGTTGTTTAGTGAACCTTGTCTTTGTAATGTGTTGTTTGTTGGTGATCCGTATGTAACAAAAGGTTTATTCACAGAAAATGTAAGATCAAAAGTTATTCTTCCAAAAGAGTCTTGAACCAGGTTAGAGAATATTGGATTCTTAATATTTGGATTTGCATCAAATTGGTCCGCTTGTACTCCTACCCAGTCAAAACCAGTTGATCTACCAGCCATTTCTACAAAAACTTCCCCACTTGCTGGGTTTATATTATAGGTAAACTGTGTGTACTGAATACTTGGATATGTTATATCTCTTAGAAGATCAAAGATTGGAGATATTGCAATGTGCTTGCTTAGAATAGTTTCTGCAGCATTGATTCTCTTGTCTAGAACCTGCAGTGAATTAATCGTATCAACTTCAAAAATATCCTTAGCTCTTTCAAGAGACGCCTTTGCCTCTTCGATGTTACCTGTCAAATACACCTTGTAAGCGTAGGCTCCTCCAGCAGATAGTAATGCAATGATAAAAACTATAATAGCTATAAGCATCAAAAGACCGCTACCCTTTTCTCTAGAGGCGATTGTCTGATCGGGAGCTCTTGAAGCAACTGGTCTTTTTGGGATAAAAGATGTCTTAAAATCCTGTTCCATATACTTTATATATTATACATCAGTATAAGATGTATTTTTTAATTAAATGTGAATAACCTATTTTTTTAGGTCTCTAAGACAAAGACCTACAGCAACAGCAAATTCTGGACCTGCTTCAGCTAAGGCCTCATGTAAAAACTCAGGAGATTCTGTCTGACTAAATGGATCGGAGAAAGAAATATCAAATGGCAATTTTTCTATTAAATAAGAAAGCAATCCATTCATTCTAGATCCGCCACCTGAAAGAACCATTTTCTCTATATTTGATCCATTTTTTTGCTCGTACTGATAAACCACATTTTTCATTTCAGAAACAATCATATCAATTGATTGTTGCATATTATTTCTCTTTAATTCATCAGAGACATTTAACCCAGATCTTTTTTTAATGTCTTCAGCCTCCTCAAAAGAAATATCAAAAGATGAGACCAGACCTTGAGTGATATCCTCACTTCCCCTATTGATTACATGAACATCTCTAATCACACCTCCTTCTAGGAATACAAGCTTTGTTCGTGAGGCTCCGATGTCGGCAACCAAGATGCTTGATAAGTCATGCTCAACGCTAGCTCGAACTAGAGAAAAAGCCTCAACTTCGTAAAAATCATTCTTAAGATTTGCATCTAATAGAACCTGCTTGAATGTGTCAACCGTGTCATTTCTAACAGCAACCACAAGAACGACTCTTTCCTTTGGCTCTTCTTTTTCTCTGTTATTCTCTGGGGTTACAAAAGATTGTTTTGGTAGAACCCACCAATCAAGTGACACCTCGGAGATATCTATAGGGATATATCTTCTAGCTTCAATAGGCACGACTGTTTTTAGGTCGCTTTCTTTTACTGATGCAGGAAAAACAATGGTAAACACTAGGGTTGATGCAGCTGGAATAGACATTGCAACTCTTTTTGTCGTTACATTCGCCTCCTTTATGAGCTCTTCTAGAGCTAAGACAAGCTTGTCTCTTTTCAGGTTAATAACCTGCCCCGCAGAACCATCTTCTTCCTTGTACAGACCAAGAGAAATAGATCCATAAGTTTCTAATATGGTCTTTCCTCCAACTTCCCTCATTTGTACAATTTTTATAGCAGAAGAACCAACATCAATACCGAGTACACTCTTTTCTTTGTTTGAACCAATACTTCCAAACATCTTTTTGATTTCTTCTAGTGGGTTATTCATGTAACAATTATATCGTATGAATCCTTTTAGGGCTATACTTGATATCATTTTCCCAAAGAATTGCATTTCCTGCTCATGTGGTGGCTATATGTTGTGTCCAAATTGTATTGATAAAATATCTCAACCATTTGAACAGCTTCAACCTTGGATAATTTCTTTATTCAAGTATAGAGACCCAATTATAAGAAAAGCGGTCTGGGTACTAAAATACAGAGGTTCTCACTCTATAGCCTCTGATTTAGCTCCGTATCTACACGATGAAATAATAAACTTTTTAGGAGAATCAATGTTGATGGAAAAAGAGAAGGTGGTCTTAATACCAATCCCTCTTACTAATAAAAAATATCGTGAGCGTGGGTTTAATCAAACAGAAATACTGGCAAAAGAAATCTGGAAAGAAAATATAGATTTTTTTGAACTAAACTCAATATCTCTTATTAAAACAAAAGAAACAGAGCCACAGGCAAAAATAAAACAAAAATCTAAAAGGTTAAAAAATATGCATGGGGTTTTTTCTATTAAAAAATCAGAATTAATTAAAGGTAAAACAATAATACTGGTGGACGATATAACAACCACCGGCGCCACGCTTTCTGAAGCTCGCAAAGTTTTAAGAAAGGCTGGTGCTAAAAAAGTGTTTGCAGTTACCGTTGGGCACTAAATATAAAAAGGTTCGCTTATCGCGAACCTCTTTTATTCTTACCGAAAGTTATTCTGCTCCAAGGGCTATTTCCCAGAAACTTATTCATCCCAGGAATTTTACTCTTTGGCGGTTTCCCAAGAAATTTTCTAACACCTTCATTTTCCTTAAACTTAGCAGCGCTATTTTTTCTATTGTTATTTTTTGGCATGGCTAATATGAAATATTTAACACAGCCTACATTAAATTATATATTGGCGCAATGGAAATTATAGAAATACTACTTATATCTTTCAATAAAATTTCTGAATATTTTCCATGACTCACTTATGTCCTGCGTTACTATTTTATTTATTATATCCTCTGCTTGATCAGGCTTAAAGTACCCATGATTCTTGTATATACGTATACGAACAGCAAAAGCTTCTGCGTCCATTTCAGGATGAAACTGAGTAACATATACATTTTTTCCAAAGCGCATCATCTGCACCGGACAATCTAAGGAACTGGCAAGACATGTGGCACTCCTTGGAAGAATCTCACAAGCCTCTTTGTGACCTACAATTGCATTAAAAGGTGTCTGAACGTTTAGTAAAAGAGGGTCTCTTTTACCTTCCTCGTTTATGTTGATAGGTTCAACCTTCTGCTGAGGTTCACCATATTTTCTAGAAACAACACCCCCTTCTTTGCTTGTTAGCAATCCAATTCCATAGCAGATAGCGAAGCAAGGTATGTCCTTTTCAATGATCTTGGCTAATATTGGCTGTATATCATTCTCGAACTGTTTTTGTTCTTCAGACTTCTTTGACTCTTCATCACTGTAAGTAAACGGACCACCTCCAATTATTACACCTTTATAATCCTCGGGGTCAATACCAGAAAATGCCAAACTCTTCTCACCACGAACGCGATCGACCTCCTCAGCCTTTAGTTTTCCTATTTCTAGGATAGATTGGTATTCACCGCCTGATGCTTCATCTTCTGGTCTTGATTGTATAATAAGAAATTTTTTCATTATGCAATTATAGCAAAAATTAAAAAACAGTCTAAATAGACTGGTTTTTAATTCAAATGCGGAGAATGAGGGATTCGAACCCTCGGAGGTTTTTAACGCCTCGGCGGTTTAGTAAACCGCTGGTTTAAGCCACTCACCCAATTCTCCATTTATATAGTGGCGGAGACGAGAGGATTCGAACCTCCGGGGGGTTAAGCCCCACTTCCTTAGCAAGGAAGCACAATAGACCACTCTGACACGTCTCCTGATTATTCATTTGTATATCTCTTTTT
>Ga0100378_1000384_pt1 | contig 49000 bp, 50 predicted proteins | sample CryGeymeta201502_FD_81535 | JGI IMG/M metagenome (GOLD analysis project Ga0100378, IMG submission 81535) | Groundwater microbial communities from Crystal Geyser aquifers in Utah, USA - Crystal Geyser metaG 2015-02 | ecosystem: Environmental > Aquatic > Deep subsurface > Groundwater | place: USA... | reverse complement strand
GGCTTGGGACATTTGAAGCGTTGTATCTTTCTATTGCTATTACGTTTTCAAGTACGATTATTATTATCAAGTTGTTGTCTGATAAGCAGGATTTAGAAAGTGTGTATGGGCGTTTTACGGTAGGGCTTTTGCTTGTACAAGATGTTATCGCTATTACGGTGATGATTTTGTTTAAAACATTTTTTTCTGGAAATGGTACGTGGGGTGCATTGAGTATTTTTTTGTTGAAAGGCGGGGTGCTGGTTGCGGTGATATATTTTTTGGCTCGGGTATTGCTTCCTCCGCTTTTGAATAAGGTTGCGAATTCTGGTGAATTTTTGTTTTTGTTTACTATTGCGTGGTGTTTTGGTATTTCTAGTTTAGTGTATTGGTTTGGATTTTCCCTTGAGATTGGTGCCGTTATGGCGGGTATTTCTTTGGGTTCTTCAAAATATAGTTTGGAGATTGGAAGTAAAATTCGTCCGCTTCGAGATTTTTTTATTGTGCTCTTTTTTATTATTCTTGGAAGTGAAATGGGGGTTGGAAATATTTCTGTTGTGCTTGGTCCTGGACTTTTATTGTCGTTATTTATTTTGGTGGGGAATCCTCTTATTTTGTTTGTGCTTTTTCGCGTTATGCGATTTACCAGAAGAAATTGTTTACTCATTGGTCTTACTGCCGCACAAGTGAGTGAGTTCGGTTTTATTCTTTTGTTTACTGGTCAGCAGGAGGGGTTTGTGAGTGACGAAAGTTTGACGTTGTTTACTTTTGTGGCACTTGTAACCATTTTTATTTCGTCGTATGTGGTGTCATATAATGAACAATTGTATCGTCTGTTGAAGCCACTTTTTGATTTTTTTGGAAAAGATAAATATCAACAACAAGAAGATGTTATTGAAAAATATGACGTATGGGTTATTGGATATCATCGGATTGGGTGGCGTATTTGTGATGAGTTGAAGGCGCAAGGAAAAAAATTTGCAGTTATTGATTATAATCCTCTTGTGGTAGACAAGGCGAAGCATTTGGGCATTCCTGTATACTTTGGGGACGTGGCTGATGTAGAATTTTTGTCTCAGGTACCATTAGAAAAAGCAAAGATGATTATTTCTACGATTCATGAAGAAGATGATCAGCTGACGCTTATTCGAAATGTACGTGATCGATCTCAAAAGCCATATATTATTGCGACATTATTTCATAATAAATTTTTGGATGATTTGTATCATGCAGGGGCAAATTATGTGTTGTTGCCGCACTTAGTTGGAGGAAATTGGATGTCTCAATTGTTACGAGAAAGTCCATGGACAAAGCGAACCTTTCAACAACTAAAGTCACAACAGAAAAAGGATATGAAGCAGATACTTGCTTCTTTGCCGTTGCAAGCAGAAGCGGCAAATGATTCTTGACATAATTTTGCCATACTGATATACTTTTTTCGCTTTTGTTTCTCTCTTTGGGGGGATACGTACATAAACTTTTATTATGGGCCAGTAGCTCATCTGGTAGAGCACCGCCTTTGCACGGCGGGGGTGGCGGGTTCGAGTCCTGTCTGGTCCACAATGACCGTTGACTATTAATAGTTTACACTTAACTTGTTTTTTTAAGAGTTGATTGTTCATCGTTAATAGTCAATTGTTTTTTATAGGCCGGGGTAGCTCAGTGGTAGAGCAGTGGACTGAAAATCCTCGTGTCGAGAGTTCAATTCTCTCCCCCGGCACGAGAGTATTACAATTGATCTTTGACTTTCATTTTTTGTAGGTTAATAATCAATTGTGAATAATCAATTGATAATTCGGGGTGTAGCTCAGTTGGCTAGAGCGCGCGCTTTGGGAGCGTGAGGCCGAAGGTTCGAGTCCTTTCTCCCCGACAAAATTACAGACACCATACGTGGTGTCTGTTTTTGTAATTGGCTTTTCTTTTTAATATTTTTGTGGCAAATTCTATGAAGACAGAACGTGGACTATTTCTGTCGTTCAATAGCGGTGCTATCTTTGTGATCAGCATTGTCTCCAAGACTTGAAAGAGGAGCCCAAAACATGGCCGATGATCCTAAAAAATCGCAAAATACAAGCGATCGTGTGTTGGAAGCAGTAAAAGAGTACCTCAAGCGAACGCCCCCGCCACGAGTCACTTTTGTTGGATCTCTGTGGATGTCGCGCGAAACCAAAACAGCTGGTTAAGTTCGCTCGACTGCACTCACTTCAGGAGACTCATTCCTTGCCATCAATCAAGGAAGATTGAAAATCATCATCTCCTTCTTCTGGTCAGGTTGGTCTCTCGTTCCAGAGTACAACTCATTTTTGATTGTTGAATTTTTTTATCACCTAGTCCCTCCAGCTCGACAAAAAACAAGCATTTCCCTATGCTTGTTTTTTATTTGTTAAACCATACCATTTTAGTATTTTTATTTTTTTGTTTGTTAGTGGTAGTATTAACAGTACTTATTTATTATGTATGATTATGTTTAAAAAAATTTTTTTTAGCTTTTTGTTTTTGAGTATTTTTCTTTTGCCTTCGGTTGCTTTGGCGGAAGACACTCCTCTTGATACTTTGGCTGCAGAACAGGGTCCAGTTATCTCTATGTTTATGCGGGATGATTGTCGGCATTGTAAGGATGCAGAGGCATTTTTGGAAGATTTTCTTGTGGAACGGCCAGATGTGCGTGTAGTGTATTATAATCTAGATGAACAGGCGAATAAAGATAATTTTGATGCGGTTACGACACAGTATGACATGGTGAAAGGAACACCTGTTACCCTTATTAACGGCGTATTGATTCAAGGATTTGGCACCGCGGAAACAACGGGAGAAGTGTTTCGTGAATTAGTGGATAGGGATTTGCACACTGTGACATTTGATGATGTGGTGAATGGTGAGGCAGTAGAGGTATTTAATGGAACAACTGAAACAGAAGTTTGTACTGAAGAAGGATGCGATGTGAGTGAAAAAATATCATATAAAATTACCATTCCTATTATTGGTACCGTGGTGGATGTTGGAGGTTTTTCTTTGTCTGCTTTGTCGCTTATTCTTGGTTTGGTGGATGGATTTAATCCTTGTGCTATGTGGGTGCTTGTGATGTTTTTATTTGTACTTTCGCAAGCAGGATCACGTAAAAGGATGTTTCAGTATGCTGGTTTATTTATTGTCGCTGAGGCAGTGATGTATTACCTTATTTTAAATGTATGGTTTACGGCGTGGGATTTTATTGAGTTGAATAAGTATGTTACTCCTGGGGTGGGATTATTGGCACTTGGAAGTGGTATCTATTTTATATATAAATTTTATACATATTCACCTGTGTGTAAGGTGGCAAGTATTGATCAGCAGAAAAAAATGAGTGATAAGGTAAAAGAATTGGCAAAAAAACCGCTTACGTTGGGCGTTGCCTTTGGTATTTTGGCGCTTGCGTTTTCTGTGAATATTTTTGAATTTGCTTGCTCTATTGGTATTCCTCAGACATATACAAAAATTTTGGAATTAAATTTTCTTACGTTTTGGGAAACGCAATGGTATATGTTTTTGTATATCATTATGTACATGTTTGATGACATTATTGTGTTTGGTATTGGTATTTATGCGTTGGAAAAAATTAGTATGGTCCATAAGTACAGCAAGTGGAGTACGCTTGTTGGTGGTATTTTGATGCTTTTGTTGGGATTTGTGATGTTGTTTAATCCAGAGTTTTTGGTATTTTAAGTATGAGTGATATTCCTCGGTTAACAAAACAAATTATTGATTTTTGTGAGGAGCGTGATTGGCTTAAGTATATGACGCCAAAGGATTTAGCTATTTCTTTGTCTATTGAAGCTGCGGAGGTGCTAGAGCATGTACAATGGAAAAGTACTGAAGAAATTCAGCATGCACTGAGTAATCCAAATGGAAAAGAAGCTTTTGCCGATGAGCTTGCTGATGTGTTTGCGTATTTGTTGGAGCTTGCTTATGTGACTGATATTGATTTGGCTACCGCGTTAGAAAAAAAAATGGAAAAAAATGCAATAAAATATACTGTCGATGGGTCACGGGGGAAACACACAAATAAATATTGATAGGTAACTTTGTTTGGGTATATCCGTGAAAGATGCTAGGGTAAGTGATTGTCCTTTTATTTATGTTTATTTTGGAATACTATGGATTATTTTTCTCCTACCATGTTGACCATTCTTTCAATAGTTGGTGTGTTAGGTTTCCTTTTGCAGATTGTTGGGGTTATTCGAGCGGTTCAGCGAAAGGAGTGGGTTTGGACTGTTGTGTTGTTGCTTGTGAATACTTTTGGTATTTTGCCGTTATATTATTTGTTGGTTGTCGCAAAAACGTCAAAGAATGCGTCTATATATAGTGCGTCGGAAAATCCTACGTATAAAGAAGAAAATCCAATGAATAAAACAGTATAGTGGTTAGTAATATTTTTAGAAGAGGATTGACATCTCTTCTTTTTTTTTGTTATTGTGGTGTGTCTAGCTGGGGGAATGATCCCTTTGCTAAGACAGTGGAATGTTCCACAATAACCAGGGAGGAAGATCCTTTGAACACGTGGCTCATTGATAGATTGAATCGTTTGTCGGTGTACAACCGGCTCCCCGTGTTTGTTTGGATTATGATTCAAGCAGAGAGGAAGTGTGATCAGTCGTTGGCGGATTTGCTGATGACTTTTTCTTCTTTGAGGATGAACGTCCTTCGTGTTGCTGCCAGGTTCCAGGTTTCGGAGAAGGAGGCGTTCAAAATTTGGATGACCTCCGGTAAGAAGTAGCCCTTTTGGGGTGGTCGTTGAACACGTTGTTTGACGACCACCCCACCTCTTGCAAGACGTTCATAGGGTCTTTTTTTGTTTGTATTTTGTGAATTCTTTTGTTACAATAGCGACGCAATTTATTTTTTAGCGTGTATATATGAAAGATAAGAGTAGTATCCTTTTTGTTCTTTTGCCTGTTGTTGCTGTTGTTATTTTAGCTGTTGTGGCGGTAGTAGTGTCACGTGGTCCTGCTGTCCCTCAGGAAGAAGCATTACTGGTGCGAGCAGATGATCATGTGAAGGGTTCTGCTGGAGCACCTGTTACTATCATTGAGTTTGCTGATTTTCAGTGTCCTGGTTGTGCGGGGTTTGCTCCTCTTGTGTCTCAATTGCAGCAACAGTATGGGGAAGATTTGCGAGTAGTATTTCGACATTTTCCTCTTACTTCTATTCACCAAAATGCTATTGTTGCTGCGCAAGCTGCTGAGGCCGCTAGTATGCAAGGAAAGTTTTGGGAAATGCATGATAAATTGTTTACTGGTCAGCAAACGTGGGCTGCTTTGCAAGATCCGTTGACCGTGTTTCGGCAGTATGCAGAAGAACTGGAGTTACATATGGATACTTTTGAAAAAGATTATGCCAGCACCGAAGTTCAAGATAGAATTAGAACGGATTTGCGTATGGCACAGTCTTTTGGTCTTACGGGAACTCCAACGTTTTTTGTAAATGGTGAACAGATTGAAACGCCAAGTGATTATGCGAGTTTTTCGGCTATCATTGATAAAGCGCTTGGTGGTGATCAGGCTGCGGTGGAAGTACCTGTATTTCAGGTGAAGGAAGCAAACTAGTTGATACATTTTTAAAATTTTTCCAACAAAAAAGCCACCTTCTACAGAGGTGGCCTTTTGTTTCGCCATACAGTAATTAGCGGGCAAATCTAATTACTACAGTAGCCTTATTGCCGGAGCAATTTAGCTGTACGTATGATACACATTTTTAAAAATAAAGTCAAAGTTATTCACAATTATTTTTCTTTTTTTTGAATAAAAAAACCACCAGATATTATGGTGATTTTGAGCGGTAGACCAGGTTTGAACTGGCGACCTTTGCCTTGGCAAGGCAACGCTCTACCAACTGAGCTACTACCGCGCTACCAAGAATTGCTATTTGTTTTTTCTCTTTGTTGCGGGGGAGGGATTTGAACCCCCGACCTTCGGGTTATGAGCCCGACGAGCTGCCTGACTGCTCTACCCCGCGATATATACGTTTAGCATTGATAGTCCATAGCCCGTAGTTTTTTTCACTTTGAACCGTCGTGAGCGGGTGATCGGAATCGAACCGACGTCATCGGCTTGGAAGGCCGAGGTAATAGCCATTATACGACACCCGCGTATGTTGTTTATAACATGGCGTGATATATAGTAGCGTATGTGTTTTTTTTTGTCAACTTTGACAGAGATGGTTTTCTTGTGGTATTCATAGGGTATCTTTGGTTGGTATTTTTATGAGTCATATCCATCACATTGGAGTACATAAAGAACAATTGGTATTACGAAGTCATATTATTCGGCATATTCGTGAATTTTTTTGGTTGCAAAAATTTTTGGAAGTGGAAACTCCTACTATTATTGGTTTGGCTGGGCAGGAACCATATCTTGATCCTGTTGCGCTATCTGTTTGTGATGCACAGGGAAATGAGTATCACGGATATTTACATACATCTCCTGAATATACGATGAAAAAAATGTTAGCGGCAGGATTTGAACGAATTTTTTATTTGGGAAAATGTTTTCGAGATAAGGAATCATTTGGTGGCGTGCATAATCCGGAGTTTACTTTGTTGGAATGGTATCGGGCGGGGACAGATTTTTATGCGTTGATGGATGATGTGGTGAATCTTTTTGCTTTTGTTGAAAAAGGTCTGCAAGATGTGGCGTGTGATGTACGACATATTCACAATTGGAAAAAGGTTTCTATGCGAGATTTGTGGATTGAAACGATAGGTGTTGATTTGGATGATTATTTGGATGATGAGGCAATGAATCATCTGTGCTACACACGGGGTTTCCAGGTTGAAAAACATGAACGGTATGAAGATTGTTTTTTTAAAATTTTTCTTCATGACATTGAACCAGCGTTGAAAAAAATGGGAAACATTATTGTTCATCATTATCCGGCGCAGATGGCGGCGCTTGCTCTGTTATCAAATCAGGATCCGCGGTATGCAGAGCGGTTTGAGGTGTATATTGATGGAGTGGAGATTGCGAATGCTTTTTCTGAACTTACTGATGCGTTTGAACAGCGTATGCGTTTGCAAGAGGAACAATTATTGCGTAAACAATTGGGAAAACGGGTATACCCACTTGATGAAGAATTTTTGACGGCGGTACAACATATGCCTTCGTCAGCCGGGATTGCCCTTGGGGTTGATCGGTTGGTTATGGTGTTGTTGGGTTGTCAGGAAATCAATGATGTGCTAGTCTTACCAATGTCGAAAATTTATGATGTATAATGGGAGAACGGTTTTTTGTTACTATTTATAAAATTATATATATGGCTGATACTACAGCAATAAAAAAAGGGGCGGTTATTCGTCATCAGGATCAATTATATATTGTTACTGATTTTCAGTTTGTAAATCCTGGAAAAGGGGCAGCTTTTTTTAAAACAAAATTAAAAGGGCTTTCTATTGATAAGGGGCTTGAAATTACGTACAAAAGTGGTGAAAACGTGGATGTGGTAGAGGTGTATAAAGTCAGTATGCAATATTTATATCATAATGGGTCTATGTATTCTTTTATGAATCAAGATACCTATGAAACGGTAGATATTCCTGATGATATTCTTGGTAATGATGCTAAATATTTGAAAGAAGGACTCATTGTTATTGTTTCTACTCATGAGGGAACTCCGGTGTCTGTTCAACTCCCAAAGAAAGTAACGTATAAAGTAGCTTCTGCTCCACCTGCGGTGAAAGGAGATACGGCAAGTGGTAATGTCACAAAAGATGTTGAACTTGAAAATGGATTGGGTGTAAAGGTTCCTATTTTTATTAAAGAAGGAGAAGAGATTTTGGTGAATACGGAAACAGGGGATTACGATAGCCGAGCGCAGGTATAACAGGTGTTATTGAAAATATAAAAAAATCCGGTGAACTCGGATTTTTTTGTTGGCGTATGTTTCGTTGGTCTTTTTTCATTATTGCTGAGACGACGTTGTCTCTTTTTTTATATAACAATTATTCTTTTTCGGTTTCTAAGTAGTGGATGTAAAGGTTTTGGTGGTCGAGAAGTTTTTTTGCGGGGAGTTCTGATATGAGTTTATTTGCGTGAAATAATTCATCAATAATTTTTTTCTTTTCTTGTCCTTGTAATAGGATAATGATTGTTTTGCTATTCATGATAGGGGGGAAGGCGAGTGTGATGCGTTTTTCATCTGTGTTTGGTTTGACGGTGTGTGTTACTTGTTTGTTTGCTTCTCCAAGTGCCTCACTTTGTGGAAAGAGCGAGGCTGTGTGGCCATCGGTGCCTATGCCAAGTATGACGAGGTCAAATTGTTTTGGCAGTTCTGCTTCATATTTCATGCAGGCTTTTTCTATGGGGAGGCTGGTATCAATAGTATGAAAATGGTTCGGATGAAGTGTTTCACGGATCATGCGTTGGTTTGATTGATTGTCTGTTTTTGGAACGTAACGCTCATCTACTTGATAGAAATGTATGAGTTCTGTTTGGGGTAATTGTGTCATTGCGTGGTAGATTGGTTTTGGTGTGGATCCTCCTGATAGCGCGATATAGTCTCCTTGTATGTGTGGAAGTGTTGCCTGTATCCAGGTGTCTCGTGTGTTGAATGTTTTTATTGTATGCATAGAATGTTAGTGTATCAGTCTTCATCAATCAACTCAAATAAAAAATACCCAAGAAGGGCATTTTTTTGTGATGTGTTGATTTATTTTTTTTTGTGCATGTCGTACCAGGTAAATCCATCCATTTTTGTGAGGGCATTTTGACTTTTTGGCCCCATGGATCCTTGCGGGTATTTGTTGAGTTTTATTTTTTTCTTTTTGGCGAGATCGGTGATTTTATCTACGACTTCCCATGCCGCAATGATTTCTTGGAATGAAAGGAAGTGAAGGCGTTCTCCTTTGATTACTTCAAGTAGGAGGGTTCCGTGGTCTGGGAGGCAGCCGTAAATGGAGCATGCAATGGAATCTGATGTGGTAATTTCTTGTTTTTGTTCTATGTCATCATGTCTGTTTATGAGTGTGATGGAAATTTTTTCTTCGGGTTGTAGTTCTATAATTAAGCGGTTTGGTTCTTCTTCTTTTGGTTGGAATGGAAATTTTTTTAGTTCCACCACAACGTAGGTGTGTTTTTCGTGAAGTTTTTTACCCGTTCGTAGGTAAATGGGAACTTGATACCAATCTTCGTGATCAAGAAATAATCGTATTGCGGCAAAGGTTTCTGTACGTGTATTGGCTTGTACTCCTTTTTTCTTTGCATAGTATTCATATTGTCCAAGTACAATATTTTTGGCATCACAAGGACAATCAATAGCAGAAAGGATTGCATATTTTTCTCTCTGGACACTTTCGGCATCGAGATGATTGGGAACTTCCATTGCAGTGAGGGCAAGCACTTGCAACAAGTGTGATTGGATCATATCGCGGATTGTCCCTACTTGTTCAAAATATCCGATGCGTTCGCCTACACCAATTTCTTCTAATGCGGTAATTTGGATATTTGCTATCTCTGTCCCTTTCATCATGTGTGATAAAATTCGATTGGAACGGCGAAGGTGAAGGATACTTTGTACGGATGATTTTCCCAGATAGTGGTCAAGGAGATAGACTTGTTCTTCTTTAAAATATCGTGAAATAAAATGGTAAAGGTGTTCTGCCGAATGTTTGTCTTTGCCAAATGGTTTTTCTATGATGAGGCGAATGTCTTCTTTTTTTGACGCACGTGTTTCTCCGAGGTTTTGGATAATTGTTTCAAATACATTTGGTGGTACGGAAAAATAGGCAATGTGTGTTTTTACTTTTTTTGATGTGGTTATGTCTAAAAATGTTTTGAATTTTGTGAAGTCTTCTTTTTGGTCGTATTGACCAGAAAAATAGTATACGTTTTTGAGCAGCGTATTGAGTACTGTTTTGTTTATGTTTTGTTTAAATTTTTTTTCAATGCTTTCTTTTACTATCGTTTTGAATGCTTTTTGGGATATGTTTGTTCGGGAATACCCGACAATGTAATAATTGTCGGGAAAGCGTTTTTGTAGCGCAAGCTCATAGAGTGTGGGGAAAATTTTGAGCTTCGCAAGATCCCCGGATGCGCCGAAGATGGTACAGATGAATGGTTTTTTTATTTGGAAGAGCATACAGAAAAAATAGTCAATTTCAATTTATTTAATAGGCGAATAATGTATTTATGTGTTTGTCCATTCTGTATGGAATGTCCCTTTTTTGTCTGTGCGTTCGTAGGTATGGGCTCCAAAATAATCTCGTAATCCTTGGATAAAATTTGCAGGGGATTGTTCTGTGGTCATGGCATCTAGATATGAAAGAGACGTTGCAAATGCTGGCGCGGGCACACCCGATTCAACTGCTAAGGAAACAAGTTGGCGCAGAGGCTGGGTGTGTGTTTTGAGTTTTTTATGTAGGGCTGGTTGTGCAAGTGGGTGTATTGTTTTATGTTGTTTGTATGCTTGGTGGAGTGTTCTAAGAAGCTCTGCACGAATGATACATCCTCCTTGCCAGATGCGACTCATTTCTGCAAGATTAATTTTCCATTGTTCTTCTGCTGCTGTTTTTGTTATGAGATCATACCCTTGAGCGTAGCTGCTAATGAGTGCCGCATATATGGCTTTTTTGGCAATGGGGGTGAAATCTTTTATTGACATGTTTGGTTTTGCATAGCGATGATTGTATTGTTTGGCGAGGGATATTCTTTCCTTTTTTTCACTAGAAATATATCTGCCAAATACGGCTTCGGTAATTGTTGGAACGGCAATTCCTCGATCAAGAGCATCTTGGCTGGTCCATTTACCGGTTCCTTTTTGGGCTGCTTTGTCGAGAATATTGTCTACAAGGTATGAAGGAATTTTTGTTGTTTCGTCTTGTTTGTTTAGAACATTACTGCCTATTTCAAAGAGAAAACTTTTCATGTGTTTTGTGTTGAGTTCGGCAAAAATTTTGGCAATTTGTGGTGCGCTTTGTTTGTATGTATGTCGATAGATATCATAGAGTTCGGCCATAAGTTGCATAACAGCGTATTCTATTCCATTGTGTACCATCTTTACGTAGTGTCCTGAGCCGTCTGGTCCAATATGTGTTACGCATGGATTTCCATAAAAATCTTTGGCAGCGATGTCATTGAGAATGAGTTTGAGTATTTCCCATGATTCTTTTGATCCACCGGGCATGAGACTTGGTCCGAGGAGAGCCCCTTCTTCTCCACCGGAAACGCCCATTCCTACAAAGTGGATTCCTTTTATTTTGAGTGTTTGTTCTCGGCGTTGGGTATCTTTGTAATATGAATTGCCGCCATCAATAATAATGTCTTCTTTATTTAGGTGTGGAAGGATATCTGCAATAACGTCATCAACAGGGTCACCTGCCTTTACCATGAGAAGAATTTTTCGTGGGCGAGCAATAGTTTTTATAAATGCGTTGTAGTCTTTTTCTGTTGTGAAGTTTCCTTCATGTTGTGCCAGGAATATTTGCGTTTTTTTGTGATCTCGGTTGTATATGGATACGGTGTACCCTCGGCTTTCTACGTTGCAGGCAAGTGCTGCCCCCATAGTACCAAGGCCAATAATGGCAAAGTCTGATTTTTTCATAGTGTTTATTATAGAATGCGAATTAAACGGATGAATTCTTTGTTTCATCCGTTGCATTTGTTTTCTATTTTACTCTGTTGTGAACTTTTTTGGTAATTGCTTGCGCATCAATTTTTGCGGCATGATATAGATCGCTTGCTGTTCCTGATAGTTGGTAGTGTTCGACGCCAAGCATGTCATAACTTTTTGTTTCAATGCCTTTTTCTTGTAGTGCCCGTGCCAGTTGCCCACCTAATCCAGATAGTGTGTTGTGGTCTTCGACTGTTAGAACACGTATTGTTTTTTGAATTGATTTGAATAGAGTATTGTCAAATTGTTTGATAGAACTGACAATGACTATTTCGGCTGAAATGTTTTTTTCTTGTAATTGTTTTTGTGCCTGGAGTGCTTCGGCAACTGTTCCTCCCATGGCGGCAATAGTGATGTCTGTTCCTTTTCGTAATATATCACAGCGACCGTATTTGTATACGTAGGTTTCGTCAAACAATGGGCTTCCGTTTTCTTTTGTTAATACAGGAATTTTGTGACGACCCATGCGGACATAAAAATTTCCGTAGTGGCTCGCGATGAATCGAATAATGCGATCGCAGTGGTTTGGATCTGCTGGTTCTATGTGCATGGTGTTAAACATGCCAAGAAATGATCCAGAATCATCAATTGCTTGGTGGGTAGGTCCATCTTCTCCAACAGAAAGACCGCAATGAGTAGCAACCATTTTTACGTTGGCGTTATTGATATCATTAACGCGTGCTTGGTCTTTTGCGCGACTGCTCATGAATGCGCCAAAGGTGGAGCAAAATGGGATGAATCCATCGAGACTTAATCCTCCAGAACAAGACACCATCTGTTGTTCGGCAATGCCGCATTCAATATGTTGGTGGGGAAGTTCTTTTTTTACTCCATCTGTTTTTACTGATTCGGCAAGGTCTGCGGTAAGAGCGATTACTTGTTTGTTTTTCTTTGCAAGATCAAGAAGTGCATTTCCATAGGCGCTTCGGCAATCTGTTAGAATGTCTGGTTCGTATAGTTTTGGTTTTCCTGTGTTTATTTTTATTGGAGAGAGTGCTTTTTCAAATTGGACGGTGGGTGGTTTCCATTTCACTTGTTTTTTTACAAATTCATTGAGGAGCGTTCGCTCTTTTTCTGATATGGTGAGTTGCACTAATGCTTCATCTGCTTGTTCTGGTTTGGGAGCTTTTCCGTGCCAGTCGGCTTTGTGTGCTTTTCCGGCTTCTTCCATGAATGATACGCCTTTGCCCATAATGGTGTGCCCTAATAGCAGAACAGGCTGATCTTTTGTTGTGTATGCTTCGCGAAGTCCTTTCCACATGGATTGGGAGTCATGCCCTTGTACTTCGATTACGTTCCATCCTCCCGCTTTGAAGATTGCTTTGAAATCAATAGGCATGATGTTTGCGGTACTATCGGTGAGTTGAACTTGGTTATAATCCATGAATACGATGAAATTATTGAGTTTATATTTGTGAGAAAAGTTCATCATTTCGTATACTTGTCCTTCCTGAGATTCTCCGTCTCCAACAAGGGCAAATACTTTTTCTTTTGATTTTTTTAATTTTTCTGCTAGGGCAAAGCCACTTGCTGCTGAAATTCCTGTACCAAGTGGTCCTGTTCCATACCATACTCCTGGCACATGGCGAGTGACGTGTCCCTCATAGGGGTAGCCAATTTTTCTAAATCCATTGATTACGTCTTGTTTGTTTATATATCCCATTTCGGCAAGCACTGCGTACACTGCAGGGGAGATGTGCCCGTTTGATATGATAATTTTTTCTCCAGTTTGGGAAAGAATTTGGGTGTAGAGTAAAGAAAGATAATCAACACAACCGAGTGATCCTCCAGGATGCCCAGATTGGGATTGTTTGAGCATGGCAATGATGGAGTGGCGACAAGATTTGCTGAATGTTTTGAGGAAGGCAAGTTGTTCTTTTGAAAGATTTTGTGACAAATTTATTTTGGTCATATATATTAAAATAATATCAGATGATGCGCTGCGGTTGATTCAACAGCTTTCTGTACAATAATAGTTTTATTATTGTACAGAAAGCCCCTGATATAAATTCAGGGGGGTATATATTGTTTAGTGTACTTGTAATAACAATTTTTTTGTATTTATTTTTGCTAGTTCTACGCCTGGTTGATTGAAGGCATTGATGCCAAAATATTCTCCAAGAAAGGCGGTGGCTCCTTCAAAAAGCATAAATAACTGACCAAGGTGGTAGGCATCTACGGTGTCAATTTCAATGGTTATGTTTGGACGGTTGTTTTTTGTGTAGGAATCGGCGGTGGCTTGAAGTTCAATATTGATGAGCTCTTCGAAGGACGTGTTTTTTATAAAGTTTACACTTTCTTCTTCTGGGTGAAGGTTGGGAATTGGAGCATTAACACCAAAATTGTGTACTTTGATAAATATAAAAAATTTATCGTTTGGTCCTTCATTATATAGTTGGCTTTGTGAGTGTTGGTCGGTGGCACCAAGGGCATTGATAGGAGTGATTCCAACGTTGACGGTTTGTCCTGCTTCATTTTGTTCTTTACCAATACTTTCTGCAAGGAGTTGACGATACCAGTCGGCAAAGCGAACAAGTTTTTGGGCGTAGGGCATGAGGACATTCATGATTTTTCCTTTTTGGTTGAGGGCATATTGCATGGTTGCCATTTGGAATGGAAGGTTTTCTTCGTATGATTCTGAAAGAAATTTGTCTCGCATGGATTGGCATCCTTTGATGAGTTCTTTTATATCTATTCCAATAAGTGCGGCGGGAAGAAGGCTAACTGCTGTTTGTACAGAAAATCGTCCGCCAACGGTTGGGGGAACAGCAAAAGCAGGAATGAGTTGTTCAGTGGCAATTTTTCGGAGGAGTCCTTTTTCTGGGTCAGTGATAAATACAAAGTGTTCTTTGGCAGCCAACTTTGCGGCATCAGTGAGAGAACGAAAATAAAAATATTCGGATAGTGTTTCTGGTGTGCCCCCCGATTTGGTGACCACGATAAAAAGCGTTTTTGGAAGTTCGATGATGTCTTGAATTTCTGTCATGAGTACAGGATCAATATTGTCTAGTACATGAAATTTTGGCATCGTTTGATTTGGCAATTCGTTTTGAAAGAGGTGGGTGAGTGATTGTTGAAGGCAAATAGTGCCAAGAGAAGATCCTCCGATAGCAAGGACAACAATATTAGTATATTTTCCTTGTACTTTTTTGGTATATGTTTGGATGTCTTCAATAAGGATGTTGTCATCTATGACTGTATAGAATCCTTGATTACGGGTGTGGATTTTTTTGAGGTATGGAGAAATTACGTCTGATCCCGCGGAAATTTTTTCTTTTGATATTCCGTGATCCGGTGATATCGTATGAAGGTTATTTGTGTGTAGTTTTAGCATATTGTTATGTTATATCCATTTCTTCGTGTAAAATATCTTTTAGGTATTTTTTTCTTTCGTTAAAGATCCCTATATCTATTTCAATTTGTTGCAGTGTTTCTTGAAATAGCGTATGCAACATTATTTTTTGGTCTGTTTGTTTTTTTTCAATATCTCGCCATCGTATAGACATGAATTTTTTTATTTGTTGTTCTAGTGGTCCATCTGAGTAGATGGAAAGATGGCTGAATGCTCTTCTTGTTAGTTCATGTTGATACAGTTGAAATTCTCCGTTCTTTATTAGAGGAGATATTTTTTTACAGATGGCATTTGTAAATTTGAAGATATCGGCTTCAGCCCCTGGGTAAAGTTCTCTTTGTCTGTTTGGATTTTTTGTCCATGCATATATATCTTCAAGGATTGTATAGAGGCGTTGTTGGTCGGCGAATCGTTCTATACTTTTTTTCTCTGTTTCATTTTTTGCTTTTGCTTTTGCGGCATTTCTGAGGGCATCGATGTTGAGTATTTTTAGTTCAATGAATTTTCCTTTTGTTGGATTTTTTGATGCGCTTTGATCTTCTGTAGGAATAAAGTTGAATTCTGGATGGATTGGTATAACCCCCGCATGTAAGAATGGAAGAAGGGGAGAATTTTCGTCCTCTTTTTCTACTTGGTCTACGAGTGCTTCAAATTCTTCCTGTGTGTATCCATCGTGTGGAATCTTCTCTAGTATATATGGTGATAAGCCAAATATTTTGCGCATTTTTGTGTCAGCTTCTTTTGCCTGCTGTTTTAGCGTTGTTGAATAATTTTGCGTATTTACATAATGGTCATCTGTTTTGTGTCGATCCATTTCTTTTTTTAGGTTGTCATAGAATGCTTTAATGATTTTGTCTCTTTCTTCTTTTGCTTGGGGGGTGCATTTACTTCTTTTGTAATAGTTACTGGAAAATCTTTCTTTGTGGCGCTGAACTGCCCCTGCGTATCTATTCTTGGATCGTACGCTGCTTCAATTCGTATGGTTTGTTCTGGCAGTGCTTTATGAATAAGTTGTGATTCATAGTATTTTATTTTGTGAAAATATGGGGACATGAGTTCACCACCTTTTTCTGGGTGTGCTTTATCGGGTGTCTGACGCTCTTGGTTATCGTACCATTGTTTTGCAAAGTATGTTTCCGTGTCGTCGTTTGTTTTTGTCTTAGTAGGTATAGGTAGTTCAATTTTGGTGAGAATTCCTTCCTCACCAATTTCATCGGGTTCTTTTTTTTCTTGTATCTGTCGAGCCATTTCTCTGGGCAATCTGGGCATATGTTTTTGGCATTATGCGTTAATGAGTGCATTCCAATCATCAGCAAATTTTTGAAGACCAGTATCGGTGAGGTCATGTTGGATGTTGTATTCGCTGTATGGTTTGTTTAGATCAAGGTCTTGGTATGTGATGTCAGTAAGATCACCAGCGTCGTAGATATACGCAGCATCTGGAAGTTGCATGTTGTTTTCTATCCAGGCGTCGAGGGTTGTTGTGGGACATGTGAGTATATCTGCACCAGAGGCAATACACCCAAGGAAATGATCAAATTTTCGAAGGCTTGCTGCCAATATTTCTACGTGACTGTCAGCATCTTTGTACATATTTGCAATATTTTTGATAAGGCTCATACCGTTTTGTCCTATATCATCTAGTCGACCGATAAATGGGGAAAGATATACGGATCCTTTTGGTGCCCCTTTGGTGGCGGCGTGAACGGCGGCAGCTTGTTCTTGAGAAAATACCAGGGTCATGTTTACTCTGATGCCTTCTTTGGTAAGTGTTTCTGCTGCTTTTAGTCCTTCCGTTGTTGTTGGCAGTTTAATATGAGCATTTGGTACCCAGGTGTTCATTTCACGTCCTTGTGCAATCATTTGTTCGGCTGGGGTGTCTTTGTCTCCATAAACCTCAATAGATACGGATTCTGGGACGAGTGGAGAGATTTGTTGAATGATGTGTTTGTAGGCATTGTTTAGCTCATCGGTGTTGAGAGCGATGTGTTCATTTTCGGCTTTGAGTTTTTTGGCTACGAGAGAGGGATTGGTGGTTTGTCCATCAAGAAATCCGAGTTTTTCGATATATATTTTTGTTGCTTCAGGATCCCCGCTATCGAGAAATATTTGGGTGTGAAGGTGTTGTGGTCTAGTCATAGGATCATTATGAAAGGTTAATATGTTGTTTTGGTAGTATATCCTATTATTTTTTTGGGTCCAATAGGTTGACATTTTCACAAAATAGCCGTATTATCCTGACGTCAACCCTTCATGAGTCAAGGAGGACTTTATGGAACCGTGGCATGTGTTGATTGCTTTTGTTTTTTTCATTCTCATCTTTTCCATGGTTGATGCCCCCATGTGGGCATGGACTGTGGTGCTGTTCTTGTCTATCATTGTGCCGTTGATTATTTTTGCTGTTAAGACTTCTGGAGGAAAATAGTCAATGTATACTATGGCTGTGTTTCTGATGGCTTTGCTGTCGCTGGCAGTTTTTTATCTCGTGGGAGTTCGTTTTTTTGGATATATTTTTCTGAATGCGTTTCTCTTGTGGTGGAATAAATAGTGAAATGGTGGTGACTGGAAGACATGAAAATCACCAGACACTACGAATGTGCATTACGTATAATGCGTGTTTGTAGGAGTTGGTGATTTTTTGATAAAAAACCCGTTGGATTATATCCAGCGGGTTTTTTTGTTAGTCACAGGTATCTTGCGGCTGGTGTTGTTCGTCAAATATTTTTTGTGCGTTTCTGCAGGCATTTCGAACATTTTCTGGAAGAGCGGGATGAATGTAGATCATGTGCAGCATATCATCGAGTGTGGCATTTAGGGTGATGTATGCAATACACATATGAATCATATCAGATGCTTCTGGGCCAATAATGTGGGCGCCAATGAGGGTTTTATTTTTTGCATCAAACAGAAGTTTAACAAAACCATAGTCGGAACGAAGTGCGTCACCCATGGCGCTATTTTTATAGTAGTTTATTCCAACGATGTAATCTTCTTTTTCATATTTATGCTGTGCTTTTAGTTCATCTTCTGTTACCCCCACTCCAGCAATTTGGGGATTTGAAAAAATAGCATGTGGCATTGGTGGATATACAATGGGATTATTGTGTGGGTGTTTGTATAGTGCATTAAACAACCATTCTCCTTCGTAGTTTACACTGTGGCGAAAAAAGTAGCGACCATTGCAGTCTCCAATAGCATAAACACCATCAACGGTTGTTTGTAGTCTCTCGTTCGTTTGTATAAATCCGCGATCATTGATTTTTATGGAGGTATTCTCAAGTTGTAGGGTGTCGTTATTTGGGGTAATACCTACGGCAACTAAGAGTGCGTCGGCGGTAAGCTTTTGTTGTTCATTGGTTTCTCTGTTGAGTATGGTGACAGTAAATTGATTATTTTTGTAGGAAACTTGTGTGGTTTCCGCATTTAGGTGAACGGTGTGGCGTTTGGAAAATTCAGTTGTAAATTCTTCTTGTATTTGCCAATCTTCTTTTGTTATAAATTCGCTGCGAACAATGAATGTCACTTCTGTTCCGAGGTTTCCATAAAAGTGACCTAACTCAACACCAATGTAGCCTCCGCCAATAATAATAAGTTTTTTTGGTTGGGTGGTATTTCGGACTGCTTCGCGGCTTGTCATAAACGGGGTACCTGCAAGTCCTGGAATATTTGGAATGCGTGGACGAGCACCAACGGCGATGATGATGTTGTCTGCTGTGAGTTGTTCACCATTTACTTCAATAACTTTATTAGAAACAAATGTTGCTGTGCCGTGGTAAAAATCGATATTTGGATTTTTTGTGTAGCTTTCGGTAATTGACGCCGCTGTTTTGTCTACGGTATCAGAAACGCGTTCAACAAGATGTTTCCAATTTACGGTGTAGTTTGTATTTACCTTTATGTCAAATCGTTGAGCGTTTTCTATTTCATGTGCAACATCGGCAGGATGGATAAGCATTTTTGATGGGATACAGCCACGGTTGAGACATGTTCCACCGAGCGCCTCTTTTTCAATAGCGGCTACTTTTTTTCCATGTGCTGCTACGGGAGAAATAAGTTTTGTGCCACCGCCACCGCCAATGACAATACTGTCGTAGTGTTTCATATTGAAAAGAATATATATAGATAATGGGCTTTTTAATTTTTTATATACGCTATTGTGCCGTTTTTTTATAGATATGTGCAAGTGTGTGTGGTGATACGTGAAGTTTGTGGAGCGATTTTATCAAGAAATATAATATGATACTTTTTGTAATACCGGTTTTTTTTATGCGTCTTTCTGACGTGGTAACAGGGAATGGTAAGAGAATTGTTGCCCCCGTTTTTTTCATTTTTTCTGAGAGGAGAACATCTTCCATAAGAGGAACGTCAGGATATGTTCCAATGTTATTAAATATTTTTTTTGTAATAAAGATTGCTTGGTCGCCATGATATATTTTGAATATTTTTGCACGAACGTTGGAGTACAGGTTTATTAGTTTGTAGGCAAGAAGATTTATGGGAAAGGTTATTTTGAAGGCGCCGCCGATAATGTTTTTTTGTTGTATGGCATTTTTTATTTCTTGCAGATACTTTTTTGGGAGAATACTGTCGGCGTGTAAAAATAGTAAAATATCTCCTTTTGCCTGGTTGGAGCCATAATTCATTTGAGCTGCTCGTCCTTTTTTTTGGCTTTGTAGAATTGTTATGTTTGTATATTGTTTTGCAATTTTTATGGTATCGTCGTTGCTTTTTCCATCAACAAGAATAACTTCTATTTCTTTTGGTATGCTCTTAAATTGATCAAGCGTCTTGTTTATTATTTTTTCTTCGTTGTACGTTGGGATGATGATGGATATCGTTGGTTTTTTATTATTCATAATCAGCAGATACAAATACATTTCTGTTCTGTTTTATGGTGTTGTAGGTGTGTTTTAGATAGGCCATGTTTGGTTTTAGGTTTCCGTTTGTTGTGATTGTTTGCCAAAGATGTTTGATATCTGACACATGATCTATATCAAATACGGTTGGATTGAGGTGAACGGTGAGGTGTCGTTGTTTGGTAAGGGACAGTGTTTCTTTCATGAGGTCATATTGGGGTGAACGAGATTCCCAATTGGTGATGTGGGTGTATAGGTCATAATAGTTATCTGTTCCAATAAGTCCGTATCCATGATCTTCTGTTGGAGAAATAACTACGTTGTTTGTGGTGAGTGTATCAAATGATTGTTGGAGGGTGTGTTTGGTAATCAATGGTAAATCGGATCCGACAATAATGCAGTGGTGGTAGGCATTTGCTATCTTTTTGTGAATGTAGTCCATGGATATTGTTGTTGAAATTTGTGGAATATATGTTGTGATGTTGGAGGGCTTTATGTATTTGTCGAGATTGCCTTGGTAATACCAAATCATGTCATAGGTATCTGTATGGTTTGGTGTGTATTCTTGTAGTGCATCAAGAATAAGTGATTGGGCAAGTTCGTTTGCTAGTGGTTGATTATTAATTTGTGTACCAATTCTGGTTTTTCCTACCAAATCAGGGGTGGGGAGTCGAGAGTAAAATATGAGTGCATTAGGTTTCATATGTTTTTCTATCGTTGGAATAATATTCGTATAAGAGGCTTAACAGTGGAGGAACCCAGATGAGTAGTTGAAGCCAGAGAATGTGTCCATTTTGTTGGTATACATAGGTGTTGTGTGTTTGATCGAAGTGAAGAATGAGATATTGAAAGATAACGGTAGCCGATAGGATGATTCCCGTGATTTTATATTTTATAAATGGGAGTAACCAAACGATCCAAAGGATGTACCAAGAAAAAACAGTGGATGACAGTGCAAGGAGAGAAAGAATACTAGTGTACAGAATAGAAAATATGGCGTGTGGGTGTTTGAACGTACGATTGTGGGGAAGAAACGAACAGCATGATATTGTTTTGGTATTTATCTTTTTTGGTGTGGTGTTTTTTAGGTAGCTTATGATTGTTATGGATAGTACGAGAAAGACGGAAATTATTTTTGTGGTTTTTGATGAAAAAAAGTAGTTGATCAGAGAAAATGCACCAGGACTCATTGTCCAATCGGAGACATATACTTTGAGTGATTCAACTAAGAGTGTTGGCTCAATATGTATGGCGAAGGGGAGATACAGTAGGGAAAGGGATATTAAAAATAGAAGTATTGTAAGATAAGGAGGTATTGGGTTATTGTTTTTTTGTTTTGTGATAATAAGGGGAAGCAACATTATTGGAAAAAATTTGGTGAGTGTGGCAAATGCCGTGGCAATACTTGCAAAGTATATGTTGTTTGTTTTGTAGAGATAAATAACAAGAAGAAAAAAGAAAATAATAATTCCTTCAACATGGCTTGATGCTGTTGTTTCAAATAACCAGAGGGGATTGAGTGCTATGAGGGCAATAAAGAGGGGAGACTTTTTGAGAAGTTTGAGTAATTTTGTGCCAAGATATAGGCTTGCTATGTTGAATAAAAAAAATAGTATTCGCAGTGTGAGTGCGCTATTTTGTGCAATACGGGCAGCTAGTGCAAATATATATTGTAGGGTTGGTGGATAAATGGTATAGGTCCATTTAAAAAACATTGGTTTCCAATACCATACGTTGGCAAGGTGTTGCGTTGTTGGGTTATCATGAATGGCCCAAGGGAATGTTGCGTATGGGTTTAGGTGGTGTGTGCTAAGCATTCCATCCCACAGATAGCGAAAAAAATCATTAAAAAATGGAGGAATGGAAAGAAAAATGAGTTGTGTAAGTATGGATGTTACTATTACGATAAAGAATAATGAATTTGTTTGTTTGATCTGTGTTGTGCGAGAGTAATACCAGGCACCTATGATGTATGAAAGAAACATGATGTCAATATAGAGTACTAGTTTTTTGGGATGGTCAAGTGGATTCCCTAGGAGTTTTATGGCAAAAGAAGCACCGATGAAAACGGTGCTAAGGAGTATTATGGTAATTATTTTTTTGTATTTTTGAAACATACTTTTATTGAGTCCCTCAATTTTTTTCGATTCATTTTACTCGCTTATGATGACAATTTGTTGTTTTTGTTTCCCCATAATTTTTTGTATTTACCAAATGAAAGCACTCCTGTTGGACAAACATTTACACAAGCGCTGCAGTTTACACATTCTCCATCGGTTACGGTGCGACCTTGTTGGGCATATCCCATGACGTCTATTCCCATGTGACATTCTTTGGTACATAGTCCGCAACTGATACATTTTTTTTTGTCTGCCAAAATTCCCCATGTAGAAAACTTGTTGTAGATGTGCATGAGTGCGGCGAGTGGACAAGCAAATCGGCACCACATTCGGCCGCTATAGAAAAAATATAATCCCACACCGAGTGTTCCCGCAAGGAGTGTATCTACAAAAAATGAGTATCCATTTAGGAGGATGTTATTTATTCCGCTTAGTGTATTTTGTAAATGTGGTACCCAGCCTAATATATGAAGGGTGGTGGTGATAATGATTGCGAGTAATAGTATTTGTCCAACATTTTCCCATTTTTTTGCTTTTGGTCCATGAGGGGCAAGTGTTCGGTATTCATCGCCCAGTGTTTCTGCCATGGCACCGCAAGAACAAATCCATGAGCAGTAGGCTCCTTTTCCGTATTTTATAACGAGTAGGGGAATGATGATGAATGTTTGGATTAAACTGACAATGAGCCAGAATATGCTGGGTTCATTGGTAAAAATATTCCAAAAGAATAGCGGCCACGCAAGGACAAAGCCAACAAATCGCCACCATTCGCCACCAAGAAATACGTGTTCAATGATCCACGGATGAATCCATCCCATAGTATTCATCCATGGGAGAACAACATTTGGAATGAAAAATAATGGAATTGCTTGTACGAAGAAAAGCGTGGTTGTTTGTATGGTGACGTATGTTTTTTTTGCGGTGGCAATGCGTCTTGCTCCAAAGAGTCCAATGGTGATTGTGTATAAAAAGCTATACCAAAAGTAGGGATCTTTGTTTCCTAACTGAAAAGAAAAGTATTTATTGCCAAAAAAGACAATGAGATAAAAGATAATCGTAAGAAAAAAATAGGTATATTTTATGTATGACCATTTGTTTTTGAAATAGTATTTCCATTTTTTTATGAGATCTATGGTGATTACTATTCCTGTTATTCCTAATACAAGAACGCTGGTCCAGGCGATTGTTTTTATGGATGCTTCTTTTATCGTCCCCGTGATGAGTGAGGCTATAGCTGAAGAGATTCCGTTGCTTGTATCAAGTGGGGCTGAGGCTTTTCCAAAATAAACAATATTGGCAAATGCTATGGCAAATGTCATCCACCAGTACGTTATATGTGTTTTTGCATTTGCAATTTTGATGCCGGCTGATTTGAAAAATTCATACGGCAGTTGTGTCCCTATCATGATAAACACGTTATCAAATGAACGAGTTTCTTTTGTTTCGTTGATAGCTATGTCTACTTCCGTCGTTCGAATTTCTGTTATTGTTGAGTTGAAAAGAAGCGTTAATTTTTTTTCTTTTTGGAGTTTGTTACATGCAATAATATTTCCCGGTTTTGGTCGAGTGAATTCAGGTTGCCGGTAGCTCATGGTAACGGTTGCTCCTGCTTTTTGTAGTAGTTGTGCTGATTCAAGTGCCGTATCTCCACCCCCAATAACTAATATGTTTTTTTCTGTATATGCATGGGGATCAAAAAGCTGATTGTATACATGTGGAAGGGTTTCTCCTGGTACTCCTAAGTTGCGATGGTTTCCACTTTTTCCTATAGCAAGGATGGTTTTTCGAGCAAGGTATTGGTGTGTTTTTGTTTTGATAGTATGTTCGCCTTCGGCAAGCGTTTCAATCGTTTCCGCTTTCTCATTGTATACAATATTGAGGTCGGTGTGTTTTTTCATGATATGAAAAAAGTTGTCGAGTAGTTCTTCTTTGGTGTCTCCTTTTAGTTTGAGTTCACTTGGTTCTTCCATGTTTTTTGGTTCATAAAACATGGGTTTTTCTTTTGGAAAATTTTGAATGGTGTTGAAGGGACGTTCGCTTGCTTCGAGAATAATGTATTTGTATCCACGTTTTTTTGCTTCAATTCCTGCCGAAATTCCTGCTGGTCCAGCACCAATAATAACAACATCGTAGGCTTGAGTGTTTGGGTGTTTATTTTGTTTTATTTCTTGTTCCCATTGTTCAAAAATTTTACTGCGATTTTTCCAATGGTCATAGCTGGGGAATCCTTTTACTAATTTTAGTCCGCCTGTTGTGGCAAATTTTAGGAGGGGAATACCAGTTAGGTCTCCAATGATATATACCCCTTTCAGACTAGTTTCTCCCTCTTGTGTTAATTCTGGATAAAACACAACGTCGCCTGTGGGTGTGTCTTTTTGTAACCAACGGAACCATCGATCGAATGTTTTTCCCCAGAGGGTGTTGATTGGTTTTGTTATTGTGGCTATATTTTTCATATACTATGTTTAAGCAGATGCTTAATCTTTATGAATAGTTTACACAGCTTGATATAAAAAAACAAGAGTAAAAAAAATCCTGTAAAGGATTTTTTTCTTGGGTGTATTTCTTGTTAAGAAAATAAAAATATTAAGAGGGCCAGTTGTATCGCGATAATAATTGCGAGAGGAAGATGAAAGGTGTTTTTTCTTGTCTTATGTCGAAAAATTTTCATGGCAATAAGTGCCCCAATTGATCCTCCGATTCCTGCCAGAGTAAGAAGTGTTTTTTCACGAATACGACGTTTATTTATTTGGGCACTAATTTTATCAAGACCAAAATAAAATATGGTCATGGTATTTATAAATATGAGATAAAGAACAACTATTTTTTGCCACACGTATAATTCGTAAAACCAATGGATCATATAGTAGGATTATTCATCTGGGGTATCTTTTGTATTTTGATAATGGTATTTTCTGTCTTCGTGAGAAAGTTTAATCAGATTTTCTCTGATGGTATTTGGATCGCTAACATTTCTGAATATGATGCTTTGGTTATTTGATGCTGTTTTTACAATAACATCTCCGTAATTGAACATCGTAGAAAAAAGTCCAGTAATATCTGAAGAAACATCTTGGATACGGAATAAGTCTAGTTCTGAGGTTATACGAGAAAATAGTCCAAACTGCTCAATATCAATAATGCGATCGTTGGTGACCACCCATAGATCAAGATAGTAATCAATAAATTGTGTAAAAAATAACACCAGTACACTAATACAATAGCCACTCATTGTGAGAATAAATGCCGGATATGCCGCTTCGTTTGCTGTAAAGTTTGGGATAATTGCGTTTGCAATAAGATATAATCCTACGGGGACGAGCATGAGAATAATAAATAAGCCTAGTATAGGAAGAAATGTAATGGGATGGCGACGAAGGGTATAGACTATCCGTTCGTATGATTTTTGTTTAATAAGCTCGGGGATTTTCATATTATTGTAATGTTGAGTTTTGATTAAACAATGTACTTAAGGATGGAATGTCTAGGGTAATTAGCGGAGTAGTCCAATCTATCCCTTGAAGGATGTTCCATGTAAATAAAAGTATGATAATTTGGCTAGAAATAACAAAAAATGTGATAAAAAAGCTCGTAAATGTGAACGATGCACTAGAAAATAGACGATATATATTGATTACTACAAATACGCTGATGCCTATAATTGCTAGGGCGTAGATGAGTAAGAGTATATATAATGGAATGGTAATGGTGAGTAGCATAAATATTTTTATTTACTATATCATACTCTTGTTGCTAGGTATAGCGCTTTTCTTGACAACGCTCTGTATTATTGCTATATTGTTCCCGCTTTTTACGACCGTTTTTATGCCCTTGTTTGGCAGGAAAACGATGCGCTTCCTATCCTTATTCTTTCTGGTCGAAGAAAGATACTGACAGGGTAGGTGTTAACTTTTGAACTTTATATTTATGAAACAGTACGAATTACTTTGTGTACTTCGTGGTACCCTGTCAGAAGATGAAATTGCTCCATTGATGGAAAAAGTGTCTAGTATTATTACTACACAAGAAGGAGTTATCATTTCAGCAAATGACATGGGAAAACGACGAATTGCGTATCCTATTAAACATATCCGGTACGGGTATTTCCATTTGGTGTATTTTGATGCACCTTCTACACAGACTCCTCATATTCAAGAAAAACTTCGTTTGATTCCAGAAATCTTGCGTGGTATAGTGCGAGTACGAATGGAAAGTACCTCAATAGAACAACCTACCGTTGGTGCGGTTATTGATGAAATTGTCCGCCACGATGATCTTGATCGTTCTGATCGAAAAGAAAAACGACACAAAAAAGTAGACGTTTCTGCTGCTCCTGCGGTTGAAACAACGATGACACAAGAGGGGACTGCATCTTCATCTTCTGAGGAAGAAGTTATGGAAGAAAAAGAAGAGGCAGATAAGGAGCCATCAATTTCTATGAAGGATATTGATAAGAAATTGGATGAAATATTGCAGTCTGATCTTGATAACGTATAATATTAATTCATTCTTATTTATTGTCCTATGGATCTTAATAGAGCAACAGTATTGGGTCGACTTACTCGTGACCCAGAAGTTAAAACAACAACAAGTGGAAAAACTGTTACTACTTTGTCTATCGCCACAAATCGTGTTTGGAATGACCAGCAAGGAAATAAGCAAGAAGTTGTGGAATATCATAACTGTGTCCTTTGGGGAAAACTTGCTGAAATTGCTGTACAATATTTGAGCAAAGGACGACGAGTGTATGCTGAAGGTCGTCTTCAAACAAGAGAGTGGGTGGGTACAGATGGTAATAAACGGTATCGGACAGAAATTGTTGTTGACAATATGATTATGCTCGATGGATCACGTGGTGAAGGTGGTAATACTTTTTCATCTGCTGGAAATAGTAAACCCAGCGATGGTGTTCCACCACCAGATGCACCAACTGATGAAATTAAGGTAGAGGACATTCCATTCTAAAACTTTGACCCTATTTATGAAACGAACTAAAACAACACGACCGTGTCATTTCTGTGTACATAACGAGACACAGGTTGACTGGAAAGATACAAAAACACTCCGACGATTTCTTTCTTCCAATTTGAAGATTGCTGCTCGTCGACGAAGTGGTCTTTGCTCTAAACATCAACGAAACGTTGCCCGATCAATTAAACAGGCACGTATTGCTGGACTTCTTGGATTTATTACAAAATAAATTTTTGTGTATAGAAGGCGTCTCTTTGTAAGAGGCGTCTTTTATTTTTTTGAAAAAAAATTGTGAAACATGTAGCATGAAATAAAAGATACATTTTTTGTTATATGTTTTTTGTCGATATTATATGGATCAACAATTTGAAGCAGCACAAGCAAAACAATTTGAGTCCCGGGAAACTAAGGAGGCCGAAGTTAGTGAAGAAGTAAAGGCTGCTGCGGCTATGGAGCGGGCAGATTATTTAGTAAAAGAAGTTAAAAGTAGTAAGCAACAAATGCAGAATATTGTGCGGCATGTACAAGAGGTAAAGCAGGCTATTACGCAAATTCGAACGCAATTGCAACTTGCTCAAACTGATGATGCGTCATCGCTTGCAGGTGATGCAGAGCAAATAGAAAAGTTGAAAAAAAAGATTGCTGAGTATTCTCATGAATTGCATGCTATGCGAGATGATTTGGTTCATGAACAGATGGAAATATTGATGCAGGATAATACGGTTTCTCTTGATCCTGTTGTTGTGAAAAAACAAGCAGAACAATTGGTAGATTCATTGATTGGGATTATTAAATAGTATTTTTTTAAAAAAAGAACGGGGAACATTTTCCTCGTTCTTTTTATTCGTGTGAATTGTCTGTTATACTAGCGATGTAATGCAAATTTTTTGTTGGCTGCTATGGTTTCTTTTTTTCAAAAATCAAAAGGGTTTACACTGATTGAGGTTGTTGTTGGTATTGGGGTATTTTTGATATTTTCTGTCGGTATTTATGAATCAATACAATTTGTGTTTCAATCAGTGTATCAATCTCGATTGCGTATTATTGAATCGGGGATGCTTAGTGAACAAGTTGAAATTATTAGGAACATGCCATTTGATGATGTGGGGATTTTTAATGGAAGTCCTTCTGGTGTTTTAGAAAGGACAGTTACCACAACGGCGAATGGTATTTTTTTTACTATTACACGAACGGTGCGTAATATTGATGATCCGTTTGATGGAACCATTGATGGTCAGGGAGTTGTTGATAATAATTGTCAGGGGTCATTGGCCCCTGTATGTCATAATGACAGTACTCTTTGTATTTCAGAAAATGCATTGCAAGGACACCTTAATCATGGAGATACAGAAGGGGCATGTGGTGTCCCGCCATTGATTGATAATTCTCCTGCTGACTATAAATTGGTGGATATTGAAATTATTTGTACTGATTGTAAACAGCGTGAGCCAGTTCGATTGTCAACAATGGTTGCCCCAAAATTTTTGGAAGGGGATCCGGATAATGGGGCGTTGTTTGTACAAGTATTTGATGCAAATGCTGATCCTGTACAAGGAGCAACGGTGAGGATTATTGCAACGTCTACTGATCCAATATTTGATTTTGAAGATACTACCGATAATGAAGGATATTTACGTATTGTTGATTTGCCGGGTGCGCTTAATGCGTATGATATTATTGTGACAAAAAGCGGATTCACAACGGATAGGACAACGTCTACGTTGGCTAATCCTTCAAAACCATTGGCTTCTGTGGTAGCACAAAATGTGACACAAGTGAGTTTTTCTATTGATGAAATTTCTCATATTAATTTATCTTCTATTGATTCGTTTTGTACAGCAGTGTCTGGCGTGGATGTGAGCTTACAGGGATCAACGTTGGTGGGGACAAGTCCTGACGTGTATTTTTTTGATCAATCAGTTACTACAGACGGAACAGGAAGTTATGTATTTTCTCCAATGGAGTGGGATATTTATTCATTACAAGTGTTGGGGTATGACATTATTGGGAGTATTCCTGGGTTACCATTGAATTTGCCTCCGGGTATTGAACAGTCTGTTCAGTTGCTTGTTGGTGATGATACTGCCAATTCATTGTTGATTCATGTACAAGATAGTATTACTGGACAGCCTGTATCTAGTGCGTTGGTTCATGTAACAGGAAATTCTTTTGATGAGATGGATAGGACAGGGGTTGGTCATGTTAGACAGACTGATTGGAGTGGTGGATCTGGTCAGCTGGTGTATACGGATACGACTCGTTATTTTGATGATGGTGGCGTTGATGTTTTGGCTTCTTCTGGAAATGTGCATTTACAAAGTTTTGTCGGGCAATATGCTGACAGTGGTGAAATCGAGTCATCCATTATTGATCTTGGAACAACGCCAAATTATGTGACCATTCAATGGGAGCCGTTTAGCCAGCCAACGGAAACAGGTGACTCGTCATTGAAGTTTCAGATTGCTACCAGTAATTCTTCTACTGCTGGAAGTTGGACGTATCTTGGTCCGGATGGTACGGCTGGAACCTATTATGATGAAAATACGATTGATATTAATAGTATTCATGATGGGGATAGATATTTGCGGTATACAGCATATTTTTCTACGGCGTCAACAACATTTACTCCAACATTGTCTGATGTGAGTGTTACGTATACAAATAGTTGTACTCCGCCAGGACAATTATATTTTGGAAATATTTTTAGTCAGGAATATACGATTGCTGTTGGTGGAGATGGGTTTCAAACGTCTACACAGCAGGTTACTGTTGATGGAGATATATTTGTGACAGTCGAGCTTGTTGGGTCTTAGGAGCATTTTTATTTTTCGTTTTATTATATGGTGTGGTTTCGTCATAGTGGTAAAGGATTTACATTGATAGAGTTACTTGTTTCCATGAGTATTTCTTTGTTATTGATGTCTGGCGTTTTATGGCTACTTGTTTATTCGTTACGAGCAAATACTATTATTTGGGATCAGTTGTCTTCACAAAACGATGCACGGCGAATTATTCGACAAGTTGTAGATGATGTTCGGCGTGCAGAAACATCTAGTTTGGGAGGGTATCCTTTGGTTACGTCTACTCCATATGAACTTACTGTATATAGCAATGTTGACGAAGATTCTCTTCGTGAACGTGTTCGTTTTTGGCTTGATGGGACAGAATTTATGAGAGGAGTACTCAAACCATCTGGGAATCCTGTTTCTTATGATGAACAGGAAGAAGAAGTTACTATTATTGGAAGAGACATCGTTAATATAAGTCAGGGATTGCCGATTTTTTCTTATTACGGAGAGGAATATGCTGGAACGTCTACCCCACTCATTGATCCTGTTAATTTAACTGATGTTCGTGTTGTACAGGTACAGTTGGAGATTGAGCGGGATCCGTTGGCTTCTCCAGAACCGTTGGCAGTTTCTTCTTTTGTTACTATTAGAAATTTAAAAGAAAATTAGGCATTACGAATAATATATTATTTTCATTTATCAATTTTGTGAATACTATTTTTCAACAATTTAAGAGATTAGCATACGATCAACGAGGGGCGATATTGCTGTACATTATTGCTTTTGGGGGGATGGCTTTTACTATTATTGTTGGCGGTGTGGTGAGTTATTCATTGATTGAACACCGTGCTTCGATTAAAAAGCATTCTCGTGATATGGCATTTCATATTGCGGAAGCAGGTATTGAATATTATCGTTGGCATTTGGCACATGATCCAAATGATTTTCAGGATGGTACTGGTCAATCAGGACCATATGTTCATGAATATTATGATAAGGATGGTACGGTGATTGGAGATTTTTCTTTGGAGATTGATCCGCCGTTGTCTGGAAGTACTATTGTTACGGTACGTTCAACTGGGCACACCGCTTGGGATCCTGATCAAGAACGAACGGTACAGGTACGTGTTGGATTTCCAGCACTTACGGACTTTGCATTTGTGGAAAATAGCGATATGAGTTTTAGTCAGACAACGGAAGTACATGGGAAGGTGCATTCCAATGGGGGCATCGAATTTAATGGGACAACGGATGCCGTGGTACAAAGTGCACAAGAAACATACGACAATGGAAGCGGAAGCCATTCTGGTGTGTGGGGCATTGGTGGCCCTTCAGTATTTTTTGATTTTCCTGTGCCTCCAAAAGATTTTTTTGGTATTACGTCAGATCTTGCTGACATTCGTGATTTAGCTGATGAAGCAGGAGTTCATTTATCTTCTTCTGGAGATGAAGGATGGCATATTGAGTTTCTTGCTGATGGCACGTTTAATTTGTATTTGGTTATTACTCGTCTTTGTTATGGTGGTTCTGGAACGTGGGTTTGGTGGTGGGGGTGGTATTGGGATGGGGAGGTCCTTTGTTATGATATTGACGAAGAAACATTTCAGGCAAATTATCCTATTCCTGAAAATGGGGCGATTTTTGTGGAGGATGATGTGTGGGTGAGTGGTGTTGTTAATGGGCGGGTGACGGTTGGTGCAGGGAGGTTTCCTGTTTTGGCAAGTACGTATCAAGATATTTATATTCCTGATAATTTGGTATATGAAGAAAAAAATAGTGATGACGTTCTGGGATTGATTGCACAGGGTGATATTATTGTTCCGCGTGATGTGCCGGATGATATGGAAATTGATGCCGCGGCACTTTCACAGTTTAATCAGATTCAACGACCGTATTATAATGCAACGTATTTTCCGAGTGTAAAAAATAGTTTGTTATTTTATGGTTCACAAATATCGTATGATGGCGGAGGATGGAAATGGATTGATGAAAATGAAGACGTTATATCTGGGTTTGTAAATACCAATCATACGTATGATGGGAATCTTCGATATTATCCACCGCCTGGGTTTCCTGTGGAAAATACCTATGATTTAATTTCTTGGGAAGAAATAGAATAGTAATTGTTCGTGTTTTGTGATTGTTTTTGGTATACTAATCACAGCCTGTTGTAAATTTATTTTTGTATAACGTTGATGTGTATGGCAAAAGTGCAACATGTTCGAAAAGGAGTTATTACCGTCGCTGGAATGGGGACGAGATTTTTACCAGCAACAAAAGCGATGCCAAAAGAAATGCTTCCTGTGCTTGATAAGCCGGTAGTGCAATATATTGTAGAAGAAATGGCTGAAAGTGGGATAACGGAAATCATTTTTGTTACGAGTTCACAAAAACGTGCAATTGAAGATCATTTTGATCGTGATCATGATTTTGAATATTTTCTTAAGGAAAAAGGAAAACTTGATCGATTACAATCGCTTATTGATTTAACAAAAAAAGTTCGATTTTTTTATACTCGGCAGTCTCAGCCACTTGGGAATGGACATGCACTTTTAGCTGCAAAAGAATTTATTGGTGACGAGCCATTTGCCTTTTCTGATGGTGATAGTATTATCGATGCAAAGGTGCCGGTAATTAAACAGCTTATTAAAACATTTTACCAAGAAGGAAAACCCGTTATTGGTGTACAGCGGATTGAAGATAAGCAGGCAATGACAAAATATGGAAATGTGTATGCATCTCCAATGCGAACGGATAGAACATACAGGGTACAAAAATTTGTTGAAAAACCAACAATACAAAAGGTGTCAGAACAGGGACTTATTGTGGGTGGTATGCGATATATTTTAACAAAAGATATTTGGAAATTTTTGGAAGCACAACAAACTGGGCGTGATGGAGAAATTTGGCTTTCTGATGCGGCGAATGCTATGGCTCAGAAAAAACCGTTTCTTGCCTATGAGTATAAGGGTATTTATTTTGACACAGGGAATAAAATTGCGCTTTTGAAAGCGGCCATTCATTTTGCTCAAAAAGAAGGATTATTATGACCATGTCGTTTGCCAAAAAAATTATTCTCGTTACCACTTTTTTGAGTGTGGTTTTTTTGCCAACGGCGGCATCTGCTGCTGGAGGAACAAATAGTGAAGGGGCTCCTGTTGGGTGGCAGTGCCGGATAAACATGAAAGTTCTGGGTGTATATGCTTCTTTTATTAATGCTAATTTGGTAAATAAATCGATTGCTGAACAAGTACAAATTATTGCTTCTCAGCCACAGAATGCATTCTGTTCTCTTGAAGATTTTCAATCAAATACCAGTTTGGTTACTTCGCTCTATCGTTATGAAATAGGAAAAAAAATTGACCTTTTTGCTATATCAAACAATCTTTTTCATATTACTCAAAATAAGGCAAAAGAGAAGGGTTTTTTGACGTATTTTGATACAGGACAGTCCGATTTTGTACAGATTACCAGTTGGGATACGGGAGATGTTGTTGATCGTTGTGAGCCGTTGCCCTTGACTATTTTGCAAGGGGTTGTTGTCGCGTCAGATGGTAACACGGAGTTTCCTATATTACGTAGTGGACAAACAACAAAAGATTCTGTGACAGAAGCATCTTGTCCTCTTGGTACGAGCGGTGGAGTTTATCAAGGTGTGTATCCTGTTGGTTCAGAGAATTATTATGTTGTTACATTCACCGTTACTAATGATCGACAATTTTTTGCTAATGAAAAGGTATCAACAGATGAAGGACTCGCGGTTCCTTTTTCTTTGCCAATTTCTTTAAATCAATGCGAAAATGATTTGAATCCGTTTGGATGTATTTCTATTCCGCAGTTAATTGGGAAGGGCATTAGTATTGTGGTTGGTGTTATGGGAATGTTTGCTCTTTTGTGGTTTATCTATGCTGGAGTTATGTGGATGTCTGCGGCAGGAAATGTTGAACGAAGTGGCTCTGCATTAAAGATGTTAGTGTGGGGTGGTATTGGTATTTTGGTTATTTTTGCAAGTTATGCCATTTTAACTTTTGTACTTGGGGCATTTACTTAATTTTGAGTTAGTTGCTTTTGCTAGAGGCAATTCAGCCTTTGGTTGAAATAGTTTTATCTATATGAAGTTTAGGATATCAATGTTTATCGTTATACTTTCTAGTTTTACGTTTTTAGGACTAGGTTGTAAGGGATTGTCACCGACACAAACGGCGGCTATTACTCCTGTTGAAATTAATTATTGGACAGTATTTGATGATGTTGATGTATTACGACAATTTGCTGAACAGTACAAAGTAATTCGTCCGTATGTAACGGTAAACATTCGACAAGTTCGGTATGATGATTTTGATAATCGATTGATTAATGCACTTGCTGACGATATTCAGCCAGATATTGTTTCTATTCATGTCCAGTGGCTTCGAAAATATTTATCACGGCTTGATCCTATGCCGTCTACTGTGAGCGTCGCGGACGTTGCGGTATCTGGGCAGTATGTAAAAAATGTCCAAGTTGATGTATATGATCAACGGATGCCTTCTGTCAATGCAGTAAAGGCAAATTATATTAATACGGTATATGATGATGCTGTAGTAGGCAATCGGATTTATGGACTTCCTTTGGCGGTTGATACGCTTGCTATCTATTATAATAAACGGCTTCTTGATAGAGCTGGTATTGCTACGCCTCCAACGACGTGGAATGAATTTTTATCTGCAGTACAAAAAACAACCCTTTTTAATTCTCGTGGAGAGCTGATTCAATCTGGTGTTGCACTTGGAACAGCAGATAATATTGATAATTTTGCTGATATTTTTGCCATGTTGCTGATGCAAAATGGTGTTGAAATTGCGAATGGCAACAGGGTTGCTTTTGCGAGTGGTCTTGAAAAACGGGTTGATCCAAATCATCCTACTATGGAGACATTGCGTTTTTATACTGATTTTTCGCAGCCAACAAAAGAAGCTTATGCATGGAATGATACTCAAGATGGTGCAATTGAAGCTTTTACTCGTGGACGAAGTGCTTTTTATATTGGGTATGCGTTTGAAGCCAAGGATATTCGTCGATTAGGACGGCAAATTGATTGGGCGGTAATTCCTGTACCACAACTGGATCTTCAAAAGCCGGTAAATGTTGCTAATTATTGGTTGGAATCTGTGCTTGAAAAGTCTCTTCATAAAGATGAAGCGTGGGATTTTATTCGATTTATTACAAGCCCAGAAAATGTTGATATTTATCTTGCAGCAACAGGACAGCCAACTCCGCTTCGTTCACAAATTGGGGCACAGCGAGATGATCCTGTTGTTGGTCCGTTTGTTCTTGAAGTGTTGAATGCAAAAAATTGGTATCAAGGAAAAGATGTCGCTGCGGCAAAGAATGCGTTTGCTACGTTGATTAATGATTTTCGGGAACCTTTTGGTGAAGGAGATTCAACTGAGCGAGATGGGAGTTTAATTTTACGTGCTGCGCGGACTATGCAGCAAACATATTAGTATGTTTTATCGCCCTATTGTTAATATATTGTTGAGTGTTTTTGTACTCTTTTTTGTATTTTTTTGGGTTTCTCCTGTTTCTGCCATTGTTGCTGGTGGAGCAAAAGAAAATTGTCAACATTTATCTCCAGGACAAAAATATGCGGAGTTTATTTTTTTATTTGGTTCGGATTCTTCTGAATATCACGATGGTCCAAATCCCGGACCATCGCAGCCGGGAATTACGTTATGTTTTGAAGTAGAACATGAAAATGATACTACCATTTCTTTGGCGGTTATGGATCTTCAAACAGATCGTATAAATAGTGATTGGGCTACTTATGACGCTGATAGGGAAGTACACGGTTGTTCAGATACTTGGACGGATGATCAAGGGGGAGTTTTAAATGATGTTTATGGACAGCAGTTGGAGATATTTTTATCTCGTGATAATGGGACGGTAAATTGTGAGGGCATCATTATAAAAAAAAGATATAGATATTTTGTGGAACTTCCAGATCCACAGGAGATCACTCATTTTTATTTTAATGGGTTCCATACTGGGCAAGAGCCTTCGGATCAAGATGTAAATACAAGTACTAATAGTGGTGAATCAAATAGTAATAATAACGCTGCCCAAAATAGTACTAATAGTGGTGATTCTGGATATTCACAACAAGCTACTAATAGTGGTGACTCTGGATCTTCACTAGCAAATAATTATCAAAAGCCTGCTGGGTATAATGGTATTCTCCCTGATTGTGCTTTTGATGGTACGTGTAACAATTTAAATCAGGTTCTTTTGGTTGGGGTGAATGCAGGGAAAATTGTTTTTCAATATGTGGGGGCGCTTGCCTTTGTTATGTTTGTGATTGGTGGTTTGTTTATGATTGTTTCTTTTGGGAATGCCGAACGGTTTAAAAAAGGACAACAAATTTTGGTTGCGGCCGTTATTGGTATGATTATTTCATTCAGTGCCTTTTTGCTTGTAAATTATATTTTGGAAGCACTTAATGTATCAGATTATTTTCTTCAGTAATTTATGAAATATTTCTTTTTTCTTATTGCTAGCCTCGTATTTTTCCCGTCTGTTGTTTTTGGACAGATTACTTCAAATCCTCAATGTGTTGGGCTTAATGACATTGATTGTCTTCAAGCAGGGGGAGATTCTTGTGAATACGATAGCCAAGCACGTTCTTGTTTTATTGCTCCTGATCGGTTTAATGCACATGGTATTGCTCGTTCGCAGGATATGGATGTGCTTATCCAGGAAATTAATATGCAGAGTGAACAATCATTAGGTAGGCTTACTGATTTTTTTGCTCAGGATCATGGAAATACCGTGTTGCAAGAGTATGATCAGTTTACGGCCGGGTTACTTACTGCCGCTCGTGCTCTTGATGACGGAGCAGGTGTTCTTCTGTCTGATATTAATTCCACCATTTCACAATTTGAGGCACAAATATCCTCACGTATAGGTCCGTATGGGTTTGCGTATAATTCATTGCTTGCATCGAAATCTCATATTGAACAAGGACAACAACAAATTCAAGCAGGTATCCAAGAAATGCAGGCATTGTTTAATGAAGGAAGACAAGAAGCACAAAATTCTCAAAATTCTTCAGAACAACAAGCGGATGCTCCTCCAAATAATAACAATGGTGCAGATAGCAATGGTGTACAACAACAGTGTTTCTGTTCTGTTAGTTTTGAGCCATCGTTTTTAGTAAATTTAGCGGTTACTTGTACTGTTACTGATTTAAAACTTATTGCCCCACTTAATTCTCGGGTGGCACTATCTGAATTATATAGAAGTATTCCTACTGCGCAGTGTCCGGATAAGGATAGTATTAAAAATCAGTTTGGTTCTCAGATTGATATGTCAGCTTCTGTTTCAATTACTGAAAGTACTTGTACACAAGCAATAGGTCAACTAACAGCGATGATCCCATCTGAACTTGCATCTATTTCGGGGAGTTGTCAAATTGTTACAGGACAACAATCTAATATTACGACTATCCCCATTTCGGGAAGTGGCGCAAGTACGGGAGGGAGTGCTTCTCGTTCAGGTGGTATTGCAGAAAGTGATCCTGGTGTTGTGCATTTAATAAATCCCATTGGTGGAAGTGTGGATAATCCTCAAGGGATTGTAAATATTCGAACAATTTTAGGAAACGTATTAAAACAAGTTACAGGAATTATAGGTTCTCTTGCTTTTGTCGGTTTTGTTCTTGGTGGTTTTTATTGGATGACTTCACAAGGTAATCCAGAGAAAGTAAAATTAGGCTTGAATTCCATGATTTTTTCGGCGATTGGATTGTTTGTTATTCTTGCTAGCTATGCTATACTGACTACAATTTTGACGAGCATTGGTGTATCCGAAGGAAGTACTACACCCATAACTAGTGATGGCACAACAGTTGGTGACGAAAGTTGTAAATCAACACCAGGTGGTCAGTGGGAATGTGTAAGTATTGACAATGATGCGTGTGGTATTGTTGCTCCTTATGGTGCTGACATTGCTGCCAAAAGAGATCTTTGTAACACCAATTCACAAAGTTGTCGGCTCAATAAATGTCAGGGAACATTTAATGCACAAGATGTGGTGTGTTGTAACGTAAATCCAGGTGCACAAACGGCTGGAGAATTACCTGCTCCTAGTGCTACTCAATGTGATGATGTGTACAAGTCGTATGCATTAAGTTGTAACAGTTTTTCATTTGGTTGTAGACAAAATAAAGATTCTGCAGATATTGTCGCCATTGCTTATGAAGCGCAAAAAAAAGGAACAAAACCTGCTGCTAGAGGAGATGATTCGTATAGAATTAAAGGTATGTGTTCTGGAAGTGATTTCTGTTGTCTGCCCAACCCGACAGTGAACCCAAATGGAAAAAATAGTTGTGAAAAAGCGTATGGTGGCACGATTGGTCCCAGAAATGGAAATTTGATGTGCGGGACTATTTCAGGGGCAGAACCAACATGTGAAACCAATCAAGCGGCTATAGATATTATTACTGATTTGTATAATACCGTAGGAATAGGTTCTCGATTGGTGGGAGGTGGTAAGGCTATTAGTGGATTGTGTCCTGCAAGAGAGGTCTGTTGTATGCCAAAGATATAAAATTAATTATTTATTGTTTATTTATATGAAAAAATATTTCACAAAGAAAGGGGGTGAGAACATGTATATGTTAGTACAACTCGCCCGAAAACAAGTATTATTAATGCTTGTAGTTGCTTTTGTTTTTGGTCTTGCTCTCACACCTATCGCTACACAAGCTGCTGGTGATGAACAAGTACCTCCAGTTGATGTAGCAAATGATACGTTTGGTCTTGGTACTCTCAATCAGTCACCAGAAGCTGGTGGACTTGCTCTTGGAAAACAAAGTCTTCAAAGTACTGTTGCACAACTTATCAACGTTGCCCTTGGGCTTCTTGGTATCGTTGTTGTTGTCCTTCTTGTCATCAATGGTGCAAAATGGATGCTTGCAAATGGAAATGAAGATCAAATTGCTGAAGCAAAAAAAGGTATTACTGCTGCCATTATTGGTCTCGCACTTATTTTAAGCGCGTTTGCCATTACTCGATTTGTCTTTAATGCTTTCTTTACCGCAACTGATGTCCAAGGTGGACTTCCTGATGGATTCTAATCCTCACCTATTATTTATCTCTCATCTTTTAAAGGGGAGGTGATAATGCTATAATACCTTGTATTATTATCACTTTTCCTTTTTTTATGACAAAGTTTCGTTCAATTTTTTTTGGGGTGGTTGTCTGTCTTTTTTTCGCATTGCCTGTCTTAATTCCAACACCATCAATTGCCGCCTCTGATAGTGCAGATCGGCTTGGGCTTCAGTTTGGTCAACAATCAGGGTTAGGAAGTCGAGATGTACGAGAAGTTGTTGCTAGTGTTATTAATGTGCTTTTGAGTTTATTGGGTGTTTTATTTGTTGCATTAATTGTGTATGCCGGATTTTTGTGGATGACAGCAAACGGCAACGAAGATCAGGTTGGTCGGGCAAAAAAAACGTTGTATGCTGCAGTAATCGGTTTATTAATTATTTCTTCTGCATATATTATTGCTCAGTTTGTGATAACTAGCTCAATACAGGCTACTTTATAATTATTTTTTATGAAATATTTTATTTCCGTACTCATTGCTTTTGTTCTTCTTGCTATGCCAGTAACAAGTTTTGCTGCTGGAAATTTTGGATTGGATGAAACAGCACAAGCGTCTGGATTACAGTCATACGGAAGTAATTTGCCTCAATTGATTGGAAGTGTGATTGGTACAGCTCTTTCTATGATTTCGGTATTATTTTTTGTTCTTACTGTGTACGGTGGAGTCCTTTGGATGACTGCTCGAGGAAATGAAGACCAAGCAAAAAAAGCACTTAATACAATTATTGCGGCAAGTATTGGATTGATTATTGTATTATCTTCATATGCACTTACAACTTTTGTATTCAATGCTGTAGGTGGTAATGGTGGTGGTGCCGCGGGAGCCGGTGGCGGAGATGGTGGTGGGGCAGCAGCTACGGCGGATGGAGAGTTACTTGCTGTGTGTAATTGTGCTGTTGAGTATAGTTTTGCAGATAATTATAATTTGGATGCAGATGGAAATGAAAATGTTTGTATATTTACCCGGTTTCCTTCAGGTATGACGTCTTCGGAAAAAGACAGTAGTTGTTTACAATTTTGTAATGGAAACAGTGACATCACTCGTGCATTTGGTGCCGCACGTAATGAGGGGTTAGATGCTCAGGTTGTTATTGAATCAATCAATACATATTCTGATAATGATATTAATAGAGCAATTTCAGATTCGGAAAATATTTGTGGTCCATATATTGATAAAACTAGGGTATCGAGTCAGTAGTGGAAATTTTATGAATAAATTTTGTGTTCAGCTTTGGATGGTGGTGGTAAGTTCATTTTTTTGTGTTCCTTCTGTTGTGCGGGCAAAGAAAACTATTGCTGATGCGTCTGGAGTTCTTAATCAGTCACTTGTAGGTACTGGCGTTTCTCAGGGTGATATTGCTTCTACGGTAGGAGTAATCATTCAAGGTGTGCTTACTGCTTCGGGTTTAGTTTTCTTTGGGCTTATCTTTTACGGAGGATTTACGTGGCTTTTGGCTCGTGGAAATGAAGAACATATTGCAACGGCAAAAAAGACTATTATTGCCGCAGTGATTGGACTTATCGTTGTTGTTTCTTCTTATGCGATTACTAATTTTATTACTTCTCGATTTACAGGATAACGTATGAAAAAATATTTTGTTTCTTTCGTCATTATTTGCAGCGTGTTTTTGCCTTCCCTTGTTTTTGGCCAGGGATTAGGAAATGCTGCTGGAAATTTACAGAATACGGCAGGTCGAGCTGGAGTTGGTTCTGGTAATACCGCAGACATTCAAACAATTGTTGGTACAGCAATCAATGCAGCACTTACGTTGGTTGGGCTCGTATTTTTGGTATTAATGGTATATGCCGGATTTTTATGGATGACTGCCCGCGGTGATGAACCAACAGTAGAAAAATCTAAAAAGATTATCAGTGCGGCAGTTATTGGATTGGTACTGATTATGAGTGCGTATGCAGTTACCTTTTTTATCACTTCTCGCTTTGGCGGCTAGAATATTTTTATGAAAAAACGTATTTTATTTTTTGTTGTTTTTGCCTTGGTTGTTTTTGTTCTTCCTGTTTCTGTCCATGCTATAAATTTGGGTGGAGATCTTGTTACTGGTGCGGCAACTAAGGCTGGATATTCTAGTCAGACATCAGAAACAACACTTGCAGAAATTATTGGTCAGGTGATTCGTGTAGCATTGTCTTTTGTGGGAATTATTTTTACAGCGTTGACAGTGTATGCCGGATTTTTATGGATGACTGCTCGTGGAGATGAGTCGATGGTTGATAAGTCAAAGAAAACGTTAACAACGGCTGTTGTTGGTCTTATTATTACTCTTGGTTCTTATAGCATTACGGCATTTATTCTTCCTCGAATACTTGAAAGAACAACGGGAGATGGTGGAGCACAGCCTGGTATTGGTGGCCCTCCAGTTTCATGTTGTGAAGTGTGTATTGTAAATGGTCAGCTCAATCGAGCAGATGCCTGTCATCGTGTGCCAATTTTTTCTTCAAATCAAACATCTGATACACAAGCTTGTCAGTTTGAGTGTGTGACAAATCCTGGCGGACAAACGTGTACCTTTTTGGGTGAAATTCCTCGTGGACAGTGTAATTAATTTGTTGTATATGTTACGTTTTTTTCTCTTTTTGTTTTTTGTCATGGGGTTGATTGTCCCTCAGGCTTCTTTCGCTCAATCGCTTGAGAGTCAAATTTTGAATCAAGTAGATATGGGGGCGGTGAATGCACAGCTAAAGGCAGATTATAATCAAGATAGCATAGATCCTCGGCAAGTTATTGCTACCACAATTCAGGTTATTTTAAGTTTGCTGGGGACGGTATTTTTGGTTTTGGTTGCCTCTGGTGGGTATATTTATCTTACTGCTGGAGGAGATGAATCTCGGGTTACAAAGGCAAAATCAACCATTACCAATGGAGTTATTGGTCTTGTGATTGTGCTGGGAGCATATAGTATTACGCTGTTTGTTATCCGTGGGTTTGACACTGCTGTTTCTGATGGTCAACCGGTCAATCGTTCGGATGTTCAACAAAACCCTGATTTACTTAATGAACGGTTAAACCAAGGAAATTTTTTTCGATAATATATGACCATGTTTACTCGCGTAACAATATGTTTTGCGTTGATTGCGGCATCAGCTGTTTTATTTTTTTCTGCAAAACCGGTGTTTGCTCAAGGAAGTTTGGCTGAAACGATTAATTCTCAATCAGAGGCATTTGGTGATGAACGAGGAGCAGGATTTGGGCAATTACGTAATCAAAGTGACCCTCGGGCCGTTGCTGCTCGGGCTATTAATGTGCTTCTTGGATTGCTTGGCACGTTGTTTGTGGTGTATTTGGTTTATGGTGGAGCACTTATTTTTCTTGCCTCAGGGTCAGAAGATGCTATTAGTAAAGGAAAACAGGTCATTACTCGTGCTATTATTGGAATCATTATTATTGCCGCTTCGTATAGTATTACGCTTGCTATCAGTAAGATTGCAGAAGGTGCATCTCTTGGAGAGCCTCAGAGTGATTGTGTGTATGATGATCAAACAGGCAATTGGTATACGAGGGCATCGATTAATACCAATGATATGGTATTTTGCCCGAACCCACCATCTGGTTTGTAAGTAATTTTTTATACATAAAAAGATAACGGGATTTACTCGTTATCTTTTTTTTGTAATATGGTCTGGAGTATTATTTCTCCTGATTTTTGTATTTTTTTTGTTGTTATTTGAAGTTTCTTTGCTTGTTGGATGAGTTGGGGAAGGTCTGTTATGGATTTGGCAACAAGTCCATAGCCATGTTTTTCTATATATTGTGCATTTGCTTCTTCTTGGCCGGGAATAGGGTTTATGGCGATGAGTGGTTTGCCAAGGGTTATACATTCTGTTGTGGTAAGGCCGCCTGGTTTTGAAATAATGATGTCTGCTCGTCTCATGTATTGTTCTATGTTGTTTGTCCACCCAATGACGGTGATGTTTGGATTATTTTGTTTTTTCAATTTTTTTTGTAGTTTTTTGTTTTTTCCTGTTATCGCTGTGATTGTATAGGGGAAGGAAAGCGTTTTGGTGAGTGATTTTACAATTTTTTCTACTTGACCGAGTCCTTGTCCGCCCGACATGACAAGAATGTTTGTGTCCGTCTGTTTTTTTTGTGGTGGTATATTTTGATAGAACACTGGATCTATTGGGATGCCAGAAACGGTAATTGTCTGTTTGTCTATGCCACGTTCAATCATTTGTGTTTTTATTTGTTCTGTGGGGACAAAATAGTGATCGGTATTGTCGACAAGCCATAATTCATGGAGGCGATAGTCGGTGATGACTGTTGATATAGGTGCATTGCAGCTATGTTTTTCTTTTCCTGAAAGATAAATGTCTGTACAGAAAAAATGTGTGGAAATGATATAATTAGGTTGATATTCTTGAAGATATTTATGGAGCTTTTTTGTGTTAAAGTTTTTTATTTTTTTACTATATTTATTAGTAATATTTAGGAATGTTGCATTATTGCTGTGTTTGTATAGGATCCCCCATAGTTCGGGGCTTGTTTTGATAAGTAGGTCGTATGCGTCTACGGTGGCACGTTTGAATGGATTTGATAGATAGTGCAACATATCAATGTGTTCTACATTGATATGTGGATATTGTTGGAGGATGGTTTTTTTTATGGCTTCGGCTGCTCGAGTGTGGCCGGATCCTGTTGAAAGGGAAAGGATGAGGATTTTTTTATTTTTGATCATATATAGTATATTCTATCTAAAAATGGATAAAAAAAGAAATATATGTCAGAATTTCATAAACAAGATAGAGAATTTTCATATATAGAGTCACCACCTGAAATAGAAAATGGATCAATTGAACATGAATATATTGAATCAATGGTTAGAGAGAGTCATCGTTCAGCATCTTTGGAGGATATTTTATTGTTGCGTACTCTTGATAATACCGGGTCATGTATTGAATACGGTTACGTCTGAGTTGTTTTCTCCAATTTCTTTTGGTGATAACACTCGTTTTGTAGCCTGATGCCAAAGGAATTGAAAGAGAATGCGAAAGTTGTGAGCAATGATTGGGTCTTCTATCATGATGGCGATAGCACTTTCTTTTTTGAGCGTGACGAAGAGTAACGTATTTTTACAAATTTTTATATCCATCTCAAAGGGGAATTCTGTTACTTTAATAGTTCTTGTTTCACGAAGTTCTTTTCTGCTGGTGATATTTATTTCGTTTGTGGAGGGAGCGATGACGCGGTTGAATATTTCTCTTGATATCCGTTTTTTTATGAATTTTTTTAAGTAGTCTGAAATAAATTTTCCCATTTCTCCTTTGTCTTCGATACTGTCTATTGGTTCGCGAATGTCGAGGAGTTTTTCATAGGCGTTTATAATTCCTTGCTTTCCTTCAAAATATTGTACTCCTTGTTTGTGGTAACTGAGGTTATACATTGACGTAAGATTTCCGAGAACATCCTGTAGGGTGTTTTTTTGTTGTTCAAGTTCTTGGTGTTGTCTTTGTATGATGTCTTCAAGTTTGCTGGGGTGTTTGGCTGTGTAGGTTTTCTTTTTGTCTGTTTCTTTTTTTTCTATGAGATCCCATTCTTCTAGGCTGGTGATGATGTTATATAAGTCACCGCGTTTGTAGGGGACGGCATCAAGGATGGTTTGTATTGTTGACGGGCCAATTTTTAGGAGGGTTTGGTATACTTCGGCATCTTTTTCTGAGAGGCCGAGGTGTTCGAGGGCTTCGAAGTGCATAGTAAGAGGGGTTAGTGGTATGATGTAGTAGTGAGTAGTGGGGGGAGTATTGTGTCATCCTGAGCTATCGTTTCGCTCAGGATGACAGATATAGTGCTTATTTTAGCCAAATTTTTGTATTTTGTGTATCTTTTTGGGTGATTTTTTTGTGATGTTCTGACAGTTTTTTTGGCTAGGTTATGCCTACTATAGCATATTTGTTTTTGTTTGTCAAGATATTTTGACACTAAGATATTATTTTATTATAAAATATATTTTGCTACATTAAGCTAAACTTTGTTAAAAATATAAAAATAGTGCCACGTAGCATTGACAAAAGTGACTGAATAGGTTATAATGCGATGTTATGATAAAGAAAAGGAAAGAGAAACGGAAGACCTAAGTAACTTACAAATTATCTATCTGAGGAAGGAGAGAGCCAAGGATAGTATATAGCGCCATAGTTTTACCCGTTGGGTGATCAGCTAAAAGTTGACACATCCGGTAGGTTTGGAATGAGGCAGACACAAAATATTTATTACAACTCTCTCCACCAAGAGAGTTTTTTGTATGGTATTTATACAGTATTTATTTTCCTTAGTGTGGTTTAGAAAAAGATGATTATTTGGAAAAGTGTATAAAAAAAGTTCATTAAATAAGAAAAAGCAACACGAAATAGAGATGTTCTGCTATAGTGGCACATCAATGAGTTGTTTTGAGAAGTAAGGAAGAGTTTTTTCCCTGGAATCGTTTCATGCTTGACGGTGATGATGGGGAATGGAATTCTTCTCTACTTGTCGGAATAATTCTGACTGGGTATGGAGATTGTAGTTTGATAGGCCGAAAGGTTTTGATAACTCTCTCATGATACCTTTATCTAGATAATACCGAGTGCGTTCCGTTTTCATAGCGTCGAAAGATGAAATGGAAGCTGGGACATTCTGTATTAGGCAGAATAAGTAGTACGTTTTTTACAAGTTATACTTTTTCAGAATTTGGGAGCAAAGTGTTTGGTAACAAAGATGTTATCCTGAGGAGTCCGGAGGGCGATGTGAGGATTTCGTTGTTAAACGATCCACATGGTTCATTGAGATCCCTCGACGCCCCGGCTATTGCCGTGGTTGCTTCCGCCAAAGGCGGACACGGCGGGATGACATACTCGTTCTATATACTTTGCTCTCCGGTTCTGGAAGCTGAGGTTCGTCAATTCCTCAACAATAAAATATTGACTTTCGCGGACGAGAACAACCTTGCCCTGTAAAACATGGGCACTCCTGTCACTGAAAAGTGAGTCCGCTAGGAGAAGATACGGAGAAAAACAAAATGGCGACCTACAACGTCAACGCCCGCATCGTCACCGTCAACGCCAACTCCGCCACCCTGCTGAAGATCGGTTTCGCCGACCCGGCCCAGAACGACCAGATCGTGCGTGACGCCGTCGCGGGCCTCGAGGCCTGCGGCGAGCTGAACGGCGAGCTGGTCCTGTTCAACGGCCCGGCCAGCCTCCCGGTCGCGTGCGCCCTCGCCCACGGCGTGGCGCACAAGTACGGCGCGGTGGCCTGCTTCGACCCGAAGCTCTCGGGGTACGTGGTGTGCATCACCCACAACCCCAGCTTCCAGCTCGGGCAGGTCATCCCGGCCTCCGAGGTGACGGAGTAGTCGCTCAAACGTGAGCAAACCTCCCCAGCGTCAAGGGGTACGCTAGATCGGAGGGAAATCAACCCCAACAACGCCCGAACACTCGGGCAACTCGGTAGCAACTGCTGCCAACTGCATCTCGGGTTCGATGATGAGACTAGCACTCAACTCATCGTTCCCCTTTAGTTCTTAATCTTTCTTGATTGAGGAGTGAAGGGGAATTTCCTAAAACTACAAAAAAGGAGGAACAATGAAAGTTGTCCTCATGGGCCCACCGCGCAGTGGAAAAAGCTGCTTGCGGCAGGGTCTGAAAGATGCGGTGCGGCGCGTTCCTGGAGCGCCGTATCCGTTCGTTATCACTGCGTGCCCTGACGGGGAGGGCGCGTGGTTCCAGGAGACGGTGAACGTGGATCCCGAAAAGGCAGCTGAACTGAAGGCTGCTTACAAATCCACGTTCACCACTGAATTCGTCCAGCGGGTGGCGGATTCGGTGAAAAATTGTACCCTCCCGCTCACGCTCGTGGATATTGGCGGTATCCCGAGCGAAGAAAATCGGCGCATTTGCGCCACCGCCACCCATGCCGTCCTCCTCGCGGGCGACATGGGACGTCTGCCCGAGTGGCGTGCATTTTGCGAGGAACTGAACATCACTATCCTGGCGGAGGTGTTCAGTGATTATCACGGTCAGGAAGATATTGTCCTCGTTCTCGGCGAGGACAATATCTATCGCGGATCTGTGCACCATCTGGAGCGCGGTGAAGCGGTGGGAGAGCGCCCCACGATCAAAGCGCTCGCCGAGATCCTCGCGGACATGGCCAACCGCGGGGAGTGAAACTGGCCAGCATGGAGGAAACATGCGACTTGTTCTTGAGCGCCACCGGCATAAGGCGTGATGACAAAATACCGGCATATGGCTCCCGTATGAGCTTATCATCGACTCCGACTTGGATAATACGGTATCTAAGCGGACGGTTGATCCACGCACGGATTGAGCGCATGACTGATTTCATGCAACACCCTTTGGAGGTACCCAGCCAATGGGCACTCCGAGCGCCACTCTATAAGGCGCAGACAGCTCTGTATGAGCTCAAATATTATAGAGCGTCGCCGTTACGACGTATCTTGCACCCACTGATTGTTTCGGCAAAATGTGGGCAGCTGGTCCCTGGCAGGACTGAGCGGATGACTGAAATCATCCATTGCAGAATAGGAGCAAAGACTTGCTCATTGCAATTGTCAGGCGGGGTTAATCTTCCTCCCGCCGAAGAAGCTGCAAAATCCTTTTGTGCAGGTAAGAGCAAGAGGTGCGGTTGTCTTGGCCCGCAGAAGCCAGACACACTCGGGATTCATCATCGACATAGCACTCGATCGATGATTCCCCTTGAGTCCTTAATCTGTATTGATTGAGATCTGAAGGGGAATAACATCCTTTATCTCGTTTGTCTGCATTGTTGCAGATAAGGTAACTCATGGTGAGCGAGATAATCTTTTACCATAAGAAAAGAGATAATGGGGAATACCAAGGTAGCTTGGAAATAACCTGTTGTCTCAAGGAGAAGCACTTGAGTAAAATCAAGGTGCTTCGCGGCCTCCCCGGTGCGGGGAAGAGTACGTTTGTCAAGGGGAATTTCCCCGAGGCAACCGTGCTCTCCGCCGACGATTATTTCGTCGGTGAGGACGATGTCTACCGGTTCAATCCGGCCGACATCGGACTCGCGCACGGCCGCTGTTTTCGTCTCGTCATCGAGGCGTTGCAGCGGGGGGATGAGCTGGTAGTGGTGGACAACACCGCTACCACAATTGCCGAGGTTGCTCCGTACATGCTTGCAGCGCAAGCGTACGGATATGACGCAGAGATCATTACTTTGCGTTGCGACCCGGCGATTGCCGCCTCCAGGAACATTCATGGTGTTCCGGAGCCTCTGGTCATGAAAATGGCCGAGGCTCTTGAGGCGGGCTCTCAGGCTTTGATGCCGTGGTGGCAACACTGCGTCGTCGAGGTCTGAGATACCCAGGCCGCGATTAACCGTACCGGCGGTAAACCGGGACAGACACTTAGGTGTTTGCGTGTTACACGCTAGAGTAGGAAATTCCAAGCGACCTTGGGATGAGACTACAGTAACAACCACTCGGATCGATGACGAGACTAGCACTCAACTCGTCGATCCACTTGGATTCATAATTTAGAAAAATTGTGGATTGAAGTGGATAGTAGTTTTCTTTACAAATAAAAAACAACCCTCTACAGAGAGTTGTTTACAAGGCGACAGGTTAGACCAGATCAAGGTTGAGATGTTTGATGATTTTTTCTACTTTCTTGTCGGTACGTTTTTGGTGCATTGCCATAGCGGCTATTTCTACTTCTTGCTTGCGATGGAGTCCGATGAAGCCATCAACGTGATCGATCATTTCGTTTCTGGTTTGTTGGATACTTTGTTCCAAATCGGTTTGGGTTTGTTGCAGTTCATCACGGACCTCTTTGATTTCTTGCTTGAATTCTGTACGAACGTCTTGCAGGTCTTGCTTGGTTGCGCCGTTATCTTTAATAAAGGTGACGATCTCTAGGATGTCTTGTAGTTTTTGTTCCTCCATACAAAAATAGATAAAAAGTAAGTATAGGAAGTATAAAGGGGTGTGACGCTTGTGTCAATGTGTGAAAATATAAAACAATTTAGCATAATGTGTTATCACTAATCGTTTAGAGAGAGGCGATAAGGTGGTAGCCAGATAGGTGTATTTCTCTCTCGGGAGAAATTTTTTGTTTGAGCAGGTAACGCGAGTTGTATGTTTAGACAAGAAATTGATGTAGATCTTTTTCTTGATCT
>Ga0100378_1000380_pt1 | contig 49103 bp, 39 predicted proteins | sample CryGeymeta201502_FD_81535 | JGI IMG/M metagenome (GOLD analysis project Ga0100378, IMG submission 81535) | Groundwater microbial communities from Crystal Geyser aquifers in Utah, USA - Crystal Geyser metaG 2015-02 | ecosystem: Environmental > Aquatic > Deep subsurface > Groundwater | place: USA... | reverse complement strand
GGAGTTCCTCACTGGTTTTCCTTCAGCGTCTGTCAGTTCCAGCTATAAACTAAGTCAATAAAAATTTACAAGAAATTTCTCTCTCTGAAGAGAGGAAGGTCAAGTTTTTGAGAAAGTTTCAGCTTAAAATCATATTTTTTCTCACTTCCAAATAAGATCTTGATGAGTGCTGAGGCTTCAAGAATGTCTCCTCCAGTTTTAACTGTTTACGTTTTAACAAGGATTTTTTATTTGGTGTGGTCCTGATTGTCTTCATTTCTGCTTTTCCTGTTTTAAATAACATTTACTTAAGCTATTTCACCTTTTCGGTTAGCTCAAGAGTACGGTCAGTGATGAGTTAGACTTTCCGCATAAGCGACTGTAGAGCCTGGGACTGCTGTTCAACAATCTGAAACAAGGTAACGACCATGGTGTCACTATATCCATTGGATCCTGGTGAGAAGTTAGCAAATTGGTTGATGAGATTATAGTTCATGTTTTGGTTTTGGGATTGTTGGTGACTGGGCTCCGATGCAGACTATTATTCTTCATTTCCATTTCCGAATTTATTAAAGCCTCTCTTCATTTTTAATTTATAAATGTAAAATTAAGGGACAAATAATGGCTTAATCAAGATTATTCCTCTGCCTTTTCTCCTTACTGTTACTCCACTTTCTCTATCTTTGGCTCCTCAGGCTTTGGAATTTTCCTCAAAACGAGGTCACCTACTTTTCGGAAAGCAGCTAGTTGAGAAGTAGATTCTATCTTCTTGCCCTTAAGTAGAATTTACCATCCGTTTTCACAACTTTCTAAAAATTATTTCCATTCTTCAACTGAGCCATAAAGTTTTCGTAAATTGTCCTCAAGAGGCTCATCTAATCCCACTGTCACCTGGTTTAAGATTTTTGTTGAAACTCTCATAACCAGCTTTTTCTTAGGCTCTTCTATCAATTTTTTTGATCGGCCTTGTCTACTACTTGATTTTTTCTCTCGACTTGGTGGAGCTGTTTCATATTTTTCCTCATCCTCTTCTTCTTTGATGTAATCGTGGCTTCTGAAGTAAAACTTGGATAGTTCTTCAATAAAACTATTGAGTTCCTAGGGAGTCTTATAAGGTTGAGGCACATATGCAACATCTTCCAAGGTCCAAAACTCAGGAACTATTCTCCTTCGAAGTACATAGGAAACCACTAAAGCATGTTGAGTTGGTGGAGCTTCATCGCCTTAACTAACTTTGGCTACTTCTTCCCATTTGACCGTCTCTCCTATGCTTTTGCTGTGGATTGGAATTTTGTGCTGCCAAAACTATACTCCATAGGCTGCATGTTTGATTTTTTTCAATTCGGTCTCAATTTTATATTTTTAAACATCTGGTACACGAGCCAAAACCACAATACATTTCACCTTTTCAGGTACTTTGGATAAATCTATGGCAATGCCTTAGTCCATATTGATGCTCTCCCTTTGTTGCCTCAAATTTTGTTCAAGACGGACATAATTCAATTCTGGCTTAGCTGATCCAAAAGTAGGGTCTTCAACAATTTATCCTTCTTTGTCAAGCAACAGAAATCCGCTGGAGATGCTGTTATGTTTGACTCCTTCGTATTTATTTGATGTCCAGGTGAAGCACAATTCTTGATTATTTATCAAGAAATTTTGATGGCCAGCAGCTGCGAATTACTGGCTGTCTTTATTCTTAGCCTTGAACAATTATTACTATGTAGCTTCGCCTGTCTGAACTCGGTCTAAATGTCAATAAATATACCTGAAACTTAATTAATTTGTTCTTCTCGAGTCTTGACATATTATTCGATCGAATTGTCAAAATGCTTATTGAGGTATTTGCTGAAATTGCTGAACTGAAGAAAGTCATGCTTGTAAAGAATGTGGACTTTTCGAGCTGTGGTTGATTGATTTATAGATCGGCCTACTCTCTTCTTCTTGTTGTTCTCGTGAGCTTCTTTGGCACTGGTTGTCTGCTTTTTGACTGAACAAACAACATCATTTTCAAATACACCACTGAGTAAAAGTTAACTCTGGCAGAGTTCATTGTAATTTACTGCTGCTTTTGAGAAAATTTGATCGAGATACTCAGTTTTGAGGAAATTTGACAATGAATCAGGGTATGTATTTGAAGTCACCAGTCTATTGGCAATTTGAAGATAGATTCCGGACAAGAAATTATTGGCAAGTTGATAACCTTGAGTCCTTCTTTGGATATTTTTCTTGGCCTCTATCTTTTATCGGTGCTCTTTAAGCAATTTTTCTTTCTATTTGATGATACGCAGCTCTTCATCAATGTTTTTTTGCTCGTGATCTTTTTGTTTGCGAACCCTTTCATCATAAGCCTTGCGATACCTGACCATCTTATCAAGCTCTTCCTGCTCTTCGAGCTCAAGTGCTGCACTTTCCAAAGCTTTAGTTGTCAATATTGCAAGAATAGGCTTCACTTCCTTATCAAAATTGTAGAGTTAGTTTTCTTCAATTTGAGTGGCGATATTGATGCCTGTCTTTTTAGGTTTGTAAGGAGGGGGAGCAGGTCTATCTTTGAATTCATCAGTTTGAATCTTGATTGAGACTTCAGGTGGAGGCTGTGAGTGAGGGTCTTTCAAGAAAAAGTGGAGGTTGGGATCAATTTTCGGATTAGGAGTTGGCTTGATATCATAAGGAGACATTTTTTTCTTGTTCCTGCTGAACATCGATAACTGCTTCTCCATATTTTCTTTCTTGATTTTATCTTTCTCTCTTTCGATGTAGACATCCTCTTGTTGCTTGACTCCAAGACCTTGAATATCTTTCTAATCAAGCAAACCTTAATATTTCTTTTCAGACTCATCCTCAACATTTTAACGATATTTAGCTTTCATTTTGACCACTTTTGGTGCTGCTTGGAACCCTCGTCCTCCTCTGCTTTGTTAAGATTGTCCCTTGACCCAGCTATATATATCACCGATCCATTCCTTTTAGTCCCAGGTTATTTCCTTGATCATACTCGCCCTATCTTTCAGCCTGTAAAGTTCCATATAGTTGACTACATCTTTCAGGTTTAGTTCTGAGTTTAATAACGCTTACGTTGACCTTTTTCAAATAGAACTGCGATTGGTACACCATCGAATTCCACTCGAGATGACAACAGGTCGATCAAAAATTGTTTTTCTTCAAATAGAGGAGTATCTCCTCCCAAGAAAAAGATTAGGCCTAATGTTAAGATAAAATATACCGTTCGAGCCTGTAGCTTGTGCGCTGACTAGTGATTTGTCCTTGACTGAAAAGAGAAGAAAGTTTGATTATGCAGCCGCGATATTCTCCACAATGATAGCTTCATCAGAAGGTTAGTTAGGTACTCCTTTGGACTTTTCGAGAAATTTTGCAGCCTGCTCACTCTCGCCGAATACCACAATTTTGATACTCATTTTGTAACTTATCAAATTTTTACTAATTCAAATCCTTTAAAATAAGCATCAGCTTTCTCACAATAAAACAGCAATGATCACTCTTCCTTAACCTTTTTGACAGGACTAAATTGGTCAATATATCCCAATTAACTAAAACTTCGAGCTCCTGGGTTGGTTGTGTTGGGTTTCGTAGGTGATCCCACTTCAAGAGTCCTATTAGATGGAAATGTAATGAGTGTGATTGGTCTTCTATTGAGCACTGGAGCTCGTTCTTTCATTGTTGGATCATCACCTTCAAACAATCTGACTTTATCTGAAGGTTCTTCATCATTGAGTTTGCATATCTTGGTGAAACCTAAGCTGGAGGAGCTATTTAATCCTTTGTCCTATTTATCATCAACAATCTGTTATAAATTGAGCTGGCCAATGATAGTTTGCTCGGGATGCTCAGCGTCTGAAAAGAAAGGTTTCAGATATCGGTTACTTTCGATTCCTTTCTCAACACAGAAGACAGTGTAACTAATGATTTTGACGAAAGGACGCCAAAGCTATCTGATTTTTTGGGCAATCTAAAACCCCCATTTCTATAATTTGAGCTCTTTTAAGGCTGGTAGTGTGAATCTAATGTATTTGAACATCTTGTTGAGATCGGCTTCCGGAATGTTCAATATTTTACTTTGGTTGGCCTCCAAATCCTATATGGTGCGAATTCCCTCGTCCACAATATTTTGATGAACGTGCATGAAAAGGGCCACTAGCTCTCTGAAAACAAACTTGGGAGCACAGCCATTGGCAGTCCTCACAAAATCGTTCAGATCCCGATGAGTCAAGATGACATCGCCATAGCCCCACTCCTTGATATCTTCCTCAAAGGTCTCAAAGCAGTAAACTACACTGCACTTTTCATAAATGGTGAATCCTCCCTCAGAATGTCCAATCCTTTTTTCTTGCTTAGTTTTGAGGAACACTTCAAGCACATACACCATGCAGCAAGCATAGAAGACTGCACAATGTTCAGAGAATAGTTTTCTGGAGATGGGAGGCAATTTTTCTTCGGTGTTTTTACGTGGCCTGCCTCTGGTTTCTGCCTTGCTGAATATCTCACTCATTAATACTATTATATTGCATGCTCACCAATAGCATTATTTTTTGTTAAAATTATTTCTACCTTTGTCTGCACCATTCACCTTTGTTTTTCATATTTGAACAAAAATACTTCCTTTCGACATATATTTTCCAGAAATGTTTAGAGCTGAGTCAATTTATAACAATAACACATCTTAAAGTACAATAAAAAAGGGATGATCGAGAATTTAGCAAGAAACGGTTCTTTCCTCGAACGCCGAAGGGTATTCAACGAACTACGTAACATCTGTCCACACTCAGCTTTTCACAGTCTCAACCATCATAGTCCTTTTGATTGGAAATAAGATGATCACACTGAATAACAACGACGAAGGAGACTCAAAGCATAGCGATAGCAGGAGTATGTCAAGAAAATGTATGATCTGAAAATGGAGCAGAAGCTAAAAAAAGTATACAACAACAAAGTCGATACCTTCAGAGCGATTCCGAATGAACTAACTGCTCAGAAAGATCAGTAAGCCTTGGCCAAGCAATTATAATAATTTGAACATGCCAAACAGCAGAATACAAATCCTGAACATATAGAACCTTCAGAGTAAATTAATAGTCCTTTCGGTACTCAGCATCACTCTGCTATGGAATTGAATAATAAATCTCAACTCAAGGAACTTTATCCTCGACAGCCTACAGAGAATCAAGCAGAACTTGGCTCCAGCAGAATTAACTACAGCTTATAGCAAGGTCATAGCACATCAAGCTCAAGGAGATACTCCCCTGAATAGTACAATCAAATATACAGACTTCCCTATCTGTCAAGAAACAACTACGGACCATCTTCCATCCCCAACTATCGCAAATACGCGAACCTATCAAACAGCAAAGACATCTCTATCGACCACCCTATGAGAAATTACCTGCCAGATCAGTTGGAGGGTCATTTGAGATACCAGTCAAAGGTACAAGAACGAAGGCCGATGCGTGCAAGTTTGTTGATGAAGGAGAGGATGAAGTATTGATTTTTTAATATAAAGCGATAGAATGGGTGATAATAGATGAGAGGGAGTGACAGAGGGTAGATTTAAATACCCATCAACCATATAAAAGTAGATTGAGAAGTATTATAGTAATTAATCACCGCTTCACAATTGACTCGCAAAAATCAGCATGCTCTCACGTATTTGGAACTACATCACCGAAAAACTCAAAGGATCACCCGCCAACATAGCCATCGTGGTCCATCGATAACCACAGCTCCCAAAGATTCCTGCACATCCACCAAGGTCACTGCTCGGATTGCAAAACGCACAGTTACACTCCGCACAAGAGCCAGTTATTGTGGAGTACAGACTCGCTCTGGGAAAAGAACTGGGCCCTCAGCTGTCGACGGAGTAGCAATAAAACCTCGAAATGCATGCAGAAATGCTCGACTAAGTACAGCAATTGTCAGCCCACTTAGAAAAACTTACTGTTTCTGAAGGTCATCTTGAGAAAGCCAAGCAGAACCACCCCGATTTCGCACCTCGAGAGCGTTTGCGCGGGTCCAGCAAAAATAGTCAGATAAGGCGGTAGTTTGAACTCAAAAAATAGTACCAAGAGGAAGTTGTCGACTTTCTTGCTCTTAAATACACCCGGGAAAAATCATAATTTCCGCTTATCTCTTTTGAAAAATATGCTGGCATCAAGGAGTACTGGAGAAACAAGACAAAAGGCCATCTTTAAATCAAAACTACTGGCTTCGACTGTGTCCAGAAACTGACCTACAAGGCACTAGGAGGGCTCTATTATGCAGAATGGCTAAACGACGACGTCATCAACATTTACATAGAAATGATGGAGAAAAGGTTCATCAGAGAATGCGTGACTCCTTACAAAATACTCAACTCTTACTTTGCAACAAACACTCTATCGAAAAATGAGAACCAGATCCAGCGAGTCCTCAAGAAGAAAGCTCTTGATAAGAACCACATACTGATCATGCCTGTCAATAATCGCAATCATTGGTACTTCGCAGTCTTCGAGAAAGGCTAGCTTGGCATTTACGACAGCATGAAACATAATGAAAGCTATTACCTTTAGAACCCAATTTTCAAAAACGCCCTAAAATTCGCGAAGATGTTTTACGAACAAGAATACTAGCTAGTTGTGAGAACCGACTTTCCTCAACAAAACAACTACTACGATTGCGGGGTATTTATGTTGATGGGCATTCGTGACATTCTGAGAGACAAGCAATGGAGCTACCATCAAGGAGATATAGCTTTCAAAAGAATACAGATAGCCTATGAGATATTAGAGGAGAATCTGATATACACAAGTGATTGAATGTGATAGTTTGGACTGTATTTTTACTTATTTTAAACTAACTATGGACAAGCTCTAAGAACTCAAGGATTAATATGACAAAGATGAGTTGAAGCTCCTGCAGGAAAGACTTATTATCGAGACTACCAATCTTGAACTACAAAAAGAAATGCTGGACTCAGAAAAGAATTCTTATGATTGTCAGAACTCCATTGAAATGGACGAGCTCAACAAGATGAAAGCTTTGTACAAGAAAATGCTGAAAGAGTCGATCAAGTCCAAGAAATATGAGAAAAATGGCAGTGGAAATTGACCTTGGCTTTGATGTATATGGCCTCTATCTATCTTTTTGCTATCAGTTAGCTTTGCTTTATTTTATACAGTGAAATTAAATAGGAGAATAGCGTTTATTTTTAATTCTGCCATTTTTAAAAACTGTGAATGTCATGCTTTCTAGCTACTCAAAATAGTGTATAGAAGCTGTTATCTTATCATTATGACTCTGAGATATAGTTCAGAGTAAATTTCAAAAAGTAGATTTAGGATATCAAACCACCAGCAACAATTACTTTGTTTTATCCCCATTTGACCTCAAGCTAGAAGCGGTAGGCCGATAGATGTCAAATGATATGATTTTAGAGATCACAGCATATTATATATGCTGTGGTGATTTGTTGAGATCAGGTAATCTGAAAATGTTATTGTTGATCTTTTAATTAATTCGTATTATTTTTGAGAGTAGTATTATATTATTACTCAATTAGAGTAGTATTAGTGCTACAAATCCAATTCTGATCATAATAGCATCAAATTTATTCGACTTCACCCATGTTCACAAAAATCCTCATCCTCCTTTTAGTTCTCTGTGCCACCCAAAGCTTCATCACTGACTTCTGGAGCAATGAAGTTGTCAATGGAGATATTCTTCTCTGCCTTAAACACAGAAGTTACCTGGAAGATGCCTTCATTAGAGCTGAGTTCAATCCTGTTGAAAAAGACTGGGAAGTCAATGTTGACCCTCAAGAGTTTGAAAAAATTGGAATCAAGCCTCAATTAGTGATTTCTACTTTTCAACTGACAGGATAGCTGCCTCCTCTTTTGGAAGCAAGGAGAATATTCAGACAATTCGAATAATCTCCAGTTTCAAAATATTGGATAAGCCTTTCAACCTTCTAAGGTTCCTTCCGTCCTTCCTGCCACTATTTGAGGATCCTAACCTCAGCTTTGGCTCTCTTCAGTGGCAAAGAAGTGGGTATCCAGACCTAAGAGTTGTTTTGGACCGATTTGTTCGGAGATCGATTTGCTTGTCCCTAGTTGGCCAGCCACGACCTGTTTTTATCGTTCAACGACTTCAAGTTATTCGGTGGATGGTAAGACTTCAGCTATTTCGAAACTTATCAATTGGTGAATGCATGTGGATCCCCTGGCATGCAAGTTTTCAAAAAGTGATTGTATATACTGTTCATACTGCCAATCATTCAGCTCTCAAACCCGACTCGAGGTAAATTATGGGTCATTACGTCATATAGGACGATGTTGTTCTTTATATGACCTAGTATAATAATCAATGAGTTAATAATAAAGCAAGATTGTCTCAGAAACAGCAGAAAGAGAACGGTCGACTTCTTTGCGCGAAATCCCCCAAGATTACTCATCAGAAAGCAGAGAGAAAGAAAATAATGAAGGCTCTCTTGAAGACCTTGAACTTCAAAGGACTAAAAGCCAAAATGGATAGCTTTAAATAAAGCCTTCCCCTTTGTTTAGAAATATGACAACATACGAAGATGCCAGTTAACTCGAAGCCCCAGTCAATACAATCCGATCCAATTCAACTTAGATAAGAGTCACTTTCTTTCCGACAATTGGCAATTATGATAGAAACTAAGAGTAGCTATTTGATCGAGATACTCTGACTCTCAATAAACATACAAGCTAAGATGGAGAGTCTCATCTCGAAGAGCATATGTAATTTTTGGGATCTATTTAATTTACACAGTTCCAGAGATGGCTGCTACTAAGCTTCACTATTGTGCTCAATTCGCTGGTGCCTGTATGGATGGTCTGGGGACTCAAATGCGAAAGAATCACCAGATCTGGCTGGAGATACTTCGTTTCAGGACTTCTTCTGATACCCTTTGTGATGAGCTAGCAAAGAGCTACCACAAACTAATAAGATAAATTCAGAGCTTTGTTTCAGCCTCATATCCTTAAAAAGATATACATCAGATCTCTCAACAACTGCATCTGGGTACTGTTTGGTGTCTTGTCAGCACGATTAACTTCCAGTTCTCATACTTTTTGTTTCCTTAGATTAAAATTTTTTGCGACTACTCTTCTTAAACTCTATCGAAATCAGGAATGTCACTAAGGCTAGATTGGTGGAGTTCTTCTAGTGAGTGTCGGTATGTTTATGATGCTCTGGGATTCAGCCTTCCTCCCCGTGACCTAAATTCCTGCTGTTAAATTCCTTAGAAATCGATGGTGGCAGAGATTATGCGGTGACCTGCTAGCAATAATCGGTTGTTTAGCCTTGATGAAACTAGAGAGCAAGTACGAGTTGCCAAAAGGTCCCCGTTTCAGTGTCCTCTTTCTTTACAATATGTGTGTTGCTATAAATCTAGTGGTATTCGGGTATTACTTCGGAGGAAACTAATTCACTTTTGATCCTAAATACGGAGTATTCGGTCTATTCACTTCTGTCAATTTCGTCGATATATTCTACGTCTCGGTTATGCTCGGGCTCAACCTCATAATAGCCAACGTTTTGGTCAATCAGATATTTTCTCTGTTTTTTAGAAATATGGCTTCTTGCTTCTAAATCGTCCTTACGAATACCTTCAATCATATCTTCTAGCTGTAAAAATTGTATTCAGGTACGACCACTTTAGGCCTGTGCTTTATTGTGCCTGGAAATATGATGCTTGTTGGAGGTCAGGGAACTTTGCAGAAGTTATAAATGAGAATCAACTCGTAAATATACAAATCTTAAAAAGTTCTAATCGGAAGCGATCGGCCCAAGACAGAGATAATACTAACTCAGGTGTCCTCTCCAACTAAGGATAAAATTACGATGAGATCAGTTCAAAGTTTAAAAGTGATAAAATAGTAATAAGGCGAAGCAACTTCAAATCACTAGCAACTATCAACCCATGCAAATCCAACCCCCAAACAATAGTGATATGAATAGTGTTCAAGTATAACATGATCAGATATCTTTCAGGAAGAAGTCCAATCCTTGTTGGTAAATGCTCCGAAACAGCTCTCGATCTGCAAAATATTGATAGCTCACTATACTAATCGATATTGCTGTCAGCAAAATTTATCCGTTTTTGATGTATAGCCATGGGTATCTCCTTCTTAGGATGTTGTAAAACATGTGGCTGCTTCTCTGAAGGACGTATAGACTGATCTAGATTTGTCGACCCTTCGATTCTAGAAGCAAAGGAAATCCAATACAGAAACCTGTGTAGACTGCATTAGCTTTAATAGGGAGAAGTGTACTGTTTTTGTATTTGTAAATTTGTGTAAATAGGCAGAGTAATCTCCTGAGCAAAAAGAGAGTTCCTCCCACGAAGAGCATCGATTTTATATAGCCTTTCAGCATTTTTGTTATCTATTTGGTGGGACTAAATGATGAAGTGAATACTTTTTGGCTGTTCTCTTGTACTTGAGCAACAGAGGAATCGCATGAACTATCAGATATAGAGTAGCTGTGCTTTTGATTCCACTCACAGCTTGCATCAGTGCTTTATAGTTGCACGAACCTGGATGCAGGTCAATACACTTCTCATTCTCGGCCTAGTTGTCGATAGCCTTCTGAATAAACTAACGACTGATAACGAAGGACATCCAACAGAAAATTTATAATAATCGACTTAAACTATCACTCGGGAAAGTATCCGTCGATTTGCCAGAGATATCTCTTGCCCTTGTGAAGAACTAATTTGTCACGGTGGTGAGCCAACTCGAATCTGCGGTCGTAACAGCAGCAAATTCTGAATACATTGTCGTTGGGGTTTATCCTCTCGAAAATCCAGAATTGATTAACTTTACCATGGCTGGACCTTTGGACAATATCCTGCTCGTTTTTGTACTACTATTCAAGGACCTCCAAGTTCAGTCCGTTGAAATGACTCTTGATCACGTATATTTCACCAGCACGCAAGATGTTCCATCTTTGATTGTACCGATAATTAGCAGTATAGAGGCCAATCTCCTAACCTTCTCGTCTAGATGCTTCAGGGATGTCAATCAACTTTCTCTTGTCATTGGCGATAATGAAGCATGATTTATTAAGATTGACATTATCTGTCACAGGCTTGAAATTCCATAGATCAGCTTAAGCAGGCATCGCTTCTTTCAACCTGACCTATCCCTTTAATACACAAATATACTCTTTGTCTCCTTTTGATCTTTTTATCCTGAAATCACCTTCTTTCAGAAATTAAAATTCCCAGAGTTGATGTTTATTGCCTGCACCTCTTTTTAGGGTGACTTTTCTCCCGTCTTCAGTCAGCACATTATCAGTAAAACCATTGACAACTTCGAGGGTTCCACCTTATTTGGTCTGAACAAGCCATAGTTGTCGTTTGTTATTGACGTTGATTGGACCCATCTAAACATCACCGCTTTTTGACAAAGCTTAATCTGAAGTTTCAAGCGCATACCCCATAGTTTTGTGAATGATAAGGTAAGTTTGTTTCGAGTCGAATTGCATCATTTGGTATCAATTGAAGGATAATATTATACTATGACAAGAGTAGTATAAATAGATCCATAAACATGGACTCTAAACAGTTTAGAGGCTCATCTTATTCAAGCACTGTAAAGCTACAAGATTCAAAGATCTTATGAAAGGAAATTGAGTTATAGATATGATTAAACGATATTCTGCTGACAAATTGATATTTGATCTAGATCTATCAAAGCTTCTCGAATTTGCTTTGCTTATATCCCAGCAAAACACCGTCAGGGCTGTAGTTCTTGATATCTTTGGCTTGCTGCTGACTAAGTTACATTAAATGTACAGGCCCTCGCGTCTGCTCATGAATGTCTTGTAGTCTTTCTCGCGCAAGTTGACAACCTATGACTCGCTTCTCCAGAGAGGGGTAGCAGCACAATCGTTTCTCGAAACCAATCTTGTATATTCAGAGCTTTCTTGAGCCTTCAGAAGAGCCCACCATCCGAGGTAACTGCCGATGTAGGCTCCTCCAACACCAGCGAGTATTTTGCCATAGCTGCCAGTGAACGATCTCACAAGGGCAGTTTTTCTGAGTAACTACATGATGTGAAAGCTACGATTCCAGCAACTGCGACTGTGGAAAGAGCGTAGTAGCAAGCTAAGTTTTTGTTTTCCTGAGGGATGCTGGCCCAGCCGTTGTATTGCTTTTCGGAGAACCAGGAAGTGTGGGTGTAGAAGTTTTCGCCATTGACTGAGAAAGGGATCACGGCCTGTCCGTACATGATTAATAATTAATATAAACTCATTCAACAGCAAATCTCCAGTCCTATCAATCTCAGTTGATCGAAGATGATATAGCTGATCCAAATGAATGATTTGATATTGTAGTATAGTAAAATATCAAGATGAGCCTGATAGTTCTTTCAAAATATCTACCAATAGCTCCTGAATATAGTTGTAGGCCTCTCGAACATATTGATTGGGCATAATGTCGGTGTCAAAGTGTAAAAATCCATGAGGAAAATCTTCAAAAATGGTCATCCAAGCATTTCCTTTTTTGGCTTCACTAAATAAATAAAAAAATACTTTAATTTTTCGATCATTCTGAAACAATCATCCCTTAGAGGATCTTGGCTGCCTGTCAGACAAACCACAGAAGGGTATTTGCTCAGCATATCCCGACTAGAGTACAAAGGGCTGATAAGTGGGCTCTTTTTCTATGGAAAGTCACCAACATATGCCTATCTGATTTTAAGTAGAACCGAATGAGAGAGAATCATGTCATCTAAACCATGCAAAAAACTTGGTGTATAGAACACTTAAACTCTGAGAGAAGGATAGAACAGTAGTAATTTGTCTGGTAGAGGTAAGTTGTTCATAATCAGGAAGTTTGTCAAGCCACAAACAAGGTTTCCTCCTGATGAGTCTCCCATAAGAATTATTTTGAGGTTGATTGTCTTGAACAGTTGCTTCGAGTGCTCCAAAATCCAGATATATACTTCAATACAATCAGCCAAAGCATTGGGAAAGGGGTATTCAGGAGCTTTGCCATATTAGACTGAGAATATGGGAACATTGAGTTTTTTGGCCCATTTGCGAATATAGAATTGATGAAGATAGGAGGACATGCTGATAAACCCACCTCCATGAATGTGAATAATTATAGCTTGTTTCTTATGACCAACTTAGTAATCAACTAATTAAAAATTACTGTTTATGTGAACCTCAGCATGAGTGTTATAAGGTTCCACCGTTTTGTATCTCTTCAAATCAAAATTGTTGGCCTGTTTGTATGGAGTGAACACTAATGGCTTAGAGGAGTCGTATATTGAGTCAATAATTTGTTGTCTTCTGTTTTTCGGGATAAAAAGGCTGAAGCTATAAGAGATGGAGGGCATGGCTGGACTAACCATCGTTTTAAATGGGGAATAAGTTGTGATATTCCATAGAACTTTGGGAAAAAGACCAGTATCTAAACTATAAACTGTCTTCAGTTCCTCATCAGTCCCTTGTTTGAAGATGTAGTCCAATAACTGTATCCAACTTTCATTGAAAACTTCCTACTTTCCTTTAAAACTAACTATTTCTGCTTTGCTCATAAACTGGAATGTGAAGTACATAAACATGGCCATCTATGTTAGATTCAGAAGGTACATAGCTCACGTATTTGTTAAATTTGGCCCTCACGTCCGTGCTGACTCCCAAAACTTTCTTTTTGATGTAGTGGATCTGCAGATAGATCCATCTCTTGTCCTGAAAACTGCAGGAAAATAGGTCATCTTGGGGAAATAATGCTGCTAACGGAAATATCAAATTGATAGTTGCCAGCTTTGATGACTGAGTTAAGGACAAATTACAAGTTTGATGATCCTCTTGGCCATTTCTTTAGCCTTGCCTTGAATTTTATGGTTGTTGATATTGTAGTAAATTTTGAACTCAAGAGACTCGAAATCCTTCAGCACATCATGTTCCACCCCGAAAACATCAGCTAGCATCCCGATATTAATATCTTATTTCTTTGTGCTACGAGAAGGAACCTTTATCGGGCTAAGCTCCTCCTCAGATGACAAATCAAGCATATTACCCTCGGTCGTTTGTCTCAGGAACTCATAGTCATGTTTATTATGTGTTTTTTACTCAATGATGTCGAACATTTAGTTCAGAAAGGTGAGCATTTTGTTCATGCAGAGAATTGTCTTTTTGAGCAATTTCACCAATATTTTCAGCTCAAGTAGCTTCAAGGTGTGAATAAGCAACTTGATTCTAGACACTGACTCTTTGAGTTTTTAACTAGTTTTGATGATCAACTAAGAAAACAAGGACATCTCTTCTTCCCTCAAAAGATCAAAGCGTTCCTGCTAGCTGCTCTTAGCATTGACTCCTGTCCCTTCTGCAATGATCTAGAACAGCTAATGAGACTGATGAGTCTGCGTTGCTTCAGATTTTTGCCCACTCATAGTTATTGGTAAGTTAATAGTATATTCTGGAATGTAATGTGTATAGCTTAGAGCGAAGTGCTTCTAAACTACAGTAGGGCTAAGGTTGTTTGAAGTGGCTGATTGAAGTGAACATTTATCAAAGAGAGGTCTAGGACTTAGTTATAATAAATTAATAACTTAGTGAATATCCTCGAGAAAGAATGGAAAAGGGCTAAAATAAGGAAGAATCAACCATTTGCGATCCCTAATCACCTCCAAATCTATAATTTGTCCATGCCTCAGCAGAACCTCAACTCCCCAGCAATCATTAAATCATCTAATCTATCATCTCCTCCAATGAATAACTCATCGGTCAGCAAGGGACCGCCATCAAAAAGTTGCAACTGAACAATTATGAACAAAAATAACAGATCAAAAGATTGTCTGAAAAATACGAAGCACTTCTACACATCGTCAGCTAATCTGCAAAATCAATTCAGAAGGCTCAATCTGATGGGGGTAAAAACTCTGCAGGATTGCTAGTGGAAGACTGCAAAGTCAGCATTTCGGATATGGTGGAAAAAATCCGAGAATTAGAACAATAGCTGTCAAAGACAAAGGTTGAACTTGCTCTTAAATCGTAATAACTATTGGTAAAACTTATTTAACATAGTCCTTCTCACTCAAGAAAAACAAAGGAGTGGAAAAATCACCCTCGATCAACGCTTAAGAGTTTGGAAAGTGGAATAAAAATACTCTTGGAAAATATTTTGAATTGCAGCCTTATGAGAATTTTTCTCTAGAGCAGGACACATAGGCTGTTGAAAATAAAGAACTTGTTGAATTATGGAGGAAACCACTCTAATCTTACAGTGGGTAGTTCAGATTGGACAAATTCAAAGAGAAAACACAATCTCTAATAAAAAAATACATACCAAAAGAACTGAGAGGAAAGGTGTGGCCTGTTCTTCTTGAAAATAAACTAGGAATGACCAATTGCCTCTACATACATCTTTTGGGAAGGAGAGAAAAAGGATGGGTGTGTGAAAAGGTGAGGAAACAAATCGATAAGGACATCAAAAGATCCTTCTACGGTAAGACCCAATACGAAACAAAAACTGGACTGATCATGGAGGTCTGTTAATTTTTGGAAATATTCCATGTCTTCAGACCAGATGTAAGCTACATCCAGGGAATGACCTATCCAGCTATCATTCTGATTCCTGTCGTTGGCAAAATCAAAGCTTTCAATATTTTTTGCAATCTCATCCTTGGAAATAGTTTCTTTAGGAAAGTTTATAGCATGGAAGAAGGCTTTGTTGAGATCGTGTGCCGATCTCTTGAGCTTTTGTTAGCTGATATGTATCCAGCTATTGCTAAAAAGCTACAGAAAGCTGCAGTGGAGGCTGAAATATATATGATCTAGTGGCTCTTTACAGTCTTCAGCCGAGGCCTATCTTTTGAAACCACTCTTAAGCTATGGGATCAGCTCCTCTATCATGAAGAATTGGCCATATTCAGGATAAGTCTAAGCATCTTCGAGCAACTAGGCCCAAGACTGCTCTAATCAGATTACGAGGAAATCATTGACGTCATTCGCAACTTCGGCGACCACCTCCATGAATAATAACTCCTTTAATCCCTGAGTCAGAACAAGTTATCCAAAGACAAGCTACACAGAACAATCGAGAAGGTAATCAAATCAAAATGACATATATTTCTTAAACCTCTTATTACATATTATTTATTGAGTGTTTTTTTAATAATAGTAGTAATTATATCGCAAAAGGGAGATGGGGGAGCAAGACGATAGGATAAGTGGGCAGGTGCGGGTTTTAAATATAATTGAACTATCATGTTTACCATTGATTATAATGAAAAGCATGCAGAAGCGAAAAATATAGATAAATTAGTTGAAGAAAATCGTCTGCAAGGGGAAAAAAATTAGAACTATCAATGTCAAGTACGAAACTGTGCTGGCGTATTTCAAGCAAAAGGAATACAAAGACAAGCCTGTCTTCACCATCGCTTTCATGCCGCTCATTAATGACCTCCTCAACCAACTCGCAGCCACCTAGCTCATCACCAAACTCTCGTCAGAAAGCAAATAACCGCTCCGTGACTTGCCCGTCCTCACTACCACGCTCAAGTTTTAAAGCTTTGAATTAAAGGCCCTTTCCAAGGAATTCCCAATTCAAGAGCTATGCACTTACCTTTATGTGGAGGCACAAAACAAGAAGCTTCTCAACATTGTCAGGGGCAAATTGATGAGTTTCTTCAAATATTTGAGAATAATTTACCCCGATTTAAGTGACGGGGAGGGGGAGAAAATCATTATCGAGTCAAGTTAGCTCAAAATGTTATATGAGTTATTTGTCAACCAATGGAATAAAAATGAGTAAAAAGGAGGTCGCCTCAATTCCGTCTAGAAAATATAAAGGAAACTCTATCGCTCTCTCTATTTCCTCGGGGTTCTTATTGAAAACAACATCCTCTAAGCTATCGAACTAGCATAACGACGCAAACGCGAATAAAATTAATAGATTGGCACCAAAAGTTAACACAAGAAAAATATCAAAGGTTTCAATCAGCAAGTATCAACAGTGCATAGTTTCGGCTCATTGGATCCTAGTAATTTTTCAGTCCGGTTGAAATCCTAGACTAGCCGAGAATAAATTTATCCTATCAGCAGCAATTTATCACAAGAATCGCAGTATTCTCAATACTCAGGAAAATCATAGAGAATAATCAGCAAGACCAGACACAATGTATGGGACAAAGCTGAGATCCATTCTCTTTCATTCAAGCTGACTCGCTAGCCAGAAACAAGAGCGAACTAGCTCGAAAGTCAAAAATACTAGATCAATTATCTCTCAAATGATGTTGAAAATATCCTGATAGAGCAAGCATTCAAAATGCAAAAGTTCACAGATTCCTGCTATAGAAATGTCCACATGTCTTCCTACCAATACTGCCAGGTTGACTACTCCCAAGCCCAACAACAACAATACTACGACAACTACTACAATTACATGCCCTACTCCTACATCTCCCCAATGGGCTATCAAAACAACTATCCACCTCAATATTTACCCACCTACGACTACCCTGGTGACAGCATGGAGCTGAACCAACTGAAGCGTAGTCTGAACTTGGTGCAGACAACTCGCAAAAAAGACAAAGATCGGTATCAGTGAAATGATTCTTTAGGTCTGGGTATTTGAGCATTTGATATGACTAGTCATTATTTGACCACTATTGAACTAATTAGCCTTAATAATAATTATACTAACTGTAGTGAAGAGTGATATGATCCACAACTTCAATAAATCACTCAAAGATCTGGCACCTAACTTGAAACGACCGCTCTCGGACATCTGTCCATTAAAAAATAAGTTGCTTGAGAAAAGCACCACGGATTTGTTCTCCCGCCAATTCGATGAGCAAGTTCGACCCAGATTTCAGGTCTCCAAAACTTAGTTCGATGCTAAAACATTACCAAAAAACTTTGATGAGAGCACCCTTACATAGTTTTCGACAATTAACGAAGAAATGCCTGCCAAGAAAGAAGAGGCAATTCTAAAAGTTCAGTAAAAAATAGCAGAAATAATCGGTTAGGACATCAGACATTCAACTAAAATCAAAGACAAGAAGAGCTACCATCATCGCTATGAACAAAAATAGAATAATAATAGTCACATTGTGGTAAGCTAGCCAAAATGGATTCCAAGATAAGTGCTGGAGGCTCACTAAAGAGCTGAGGCTCAATTAGAGAGAGGGCAAAGAGTTAACTTTTTGCAGGGATTTCTCAGCTAAATTGGCTTCATGTTCTATGCTGTTGAGAGGAAGGTTTATTTCTATGACCTTGAAATTATGGGCTAAGACTCCAAATGCCCCCAAATATTCTAAATCGACTAAAAGATAGTCAACAATTTACTTGGCATTCAAGTCCTCAACATCGGCCCACCATACACGAGCCACCCCATTAAAGTTTTAGCATTCTTTCTCATCAACCAAGTTTAGTTCTATCCCTTCACAATAATACAAGATCTCCAGCACCGACAAAAAACCCTCGAGATAAAGCCGCTCAGCATCAAATATAATCTATAGAGATTTGAGCCAAAAAAGTTGGTGATGGACAACAAAGGAATCTTATACTATGTCGATGACAAAGGTGAGCTAAAGTTCATCAAATACAACCACTCGATCATCAACAATGCTGTCACGAAGATCAACATAACTTCGAAGCAGGTCACTCGTGAGATGCGTTAATTTTGGAAGAACATGACAATCAATGTGGCAAAAAATATAGTATACTTCACCAGAACTATAATCGGCTACTCCAAAACCTTCTTCACTAAAAATGCTCAATATACCGATATTTAGTACGATAGTCAACGAGATCTGTTCTTTGTCTATCAATGCACCCAACTGTCTGGCAAAAGATACAAGCAAGTAATCAAAGTTTATAATACCATATTTCAAAAACCCATCTATGTCATGGAGGAAAGCTAGTTTTTGGATAGAAATTCAGCATATGATCGAGTGAACAGTCTTAAAGTCATTGAGAGTCGGCTGAATAATGACTATAATTTGGTGCTTTTGATGGACAATGGAAAAAGAATATACCTGGACCTAACTGCATAAGGAAACAGAAAGACAGTCACATATCAAGCTCCTCCCACAAAAATCAACCAATAAACTAACTAATTCACTCAAACCTTCCAAATGCTAGAAACAAGCATCATAGATGAATCTTTTCTGGCCGTTCTATTTTGTGGTAGTTGCAGCTTCACCTGCAGCTTCATTCGGTAAGAGTACTCTGAGAAATACGAGGTCGTCTATAAGATGGAAGTGGAATTACATGGCTCACCGAAGGATCATTAGTATTTTTTGCACAAAAAGGAGCTTGATAATATTGGACCAGTCAAGTAAGGACTTCTAAAAAATGAAGCAAAATCAATAAAAGCTAAAGATATGAGCCTAGATGTTCAAGCTGCTTTTTATCGGCCTCAATAATTGATCCATGCTTCTGACAAGATGGTCCAAAGAATAACGATATTACGACCAGTAGATATATTATTTTCTCTTGTGAATGAGCTCAAAAACATTCCTCAGATAGTCTGTGCTCTATAACTGTCATTCGGTGATTTTCCAAAAGAAGATATGATCGGCTTTTGCTGTCAAATTCTTCTAGATTAATAAGGAGTCTACTACATTACTCAAAGGACAGTTCTGGATGCCAAGATTAGACTATCGATCAGAGTAGATCCCCACTAAAGAAATCCTTCCAACGTATTAGATGAGGTTTTAGCGAGAAACATGTCAACTTTGACGAAAGCAAGAGTAGAGGAGCTTGTTATTGATCTGGCAGGACAACATTTGGGGAAAAGCAAAGAATAAAAGGAAATCAACGTTGCTACAGGCCTACTGAAGTATATTTCCAAAATATTGAAACCTATCTGGTTCTCTAACATCAATGACCTCAGCGATGATACCTGCAAATCGATGCTGACACTTCTTCAGCACTTCGAAAAGATTTTCAATAAATTCAAGAAGAGAATCAGAAGTTAGGTTGATGGCATGCTTACAGCTGGTCTGATTTGGATGGAGCATTTCAGACAATTGCTAATTCTTGTCAAAACAATCACGACACTTCCAGATAAAAGTTTGCATGAAGCTGTCACCATGCGACCGTAAGACTTCCATCCAACTATTTTTGCTTATCTGGATAAGTACTGTCAACCGAAGCAAGCTTAATTGCTGAGAAAATGCATTCCTTTCTATGTAAACGACGACTTTATTAAAATATTCAAATTATACCTTTCAATTCAAGACCTCAAAACAAAGGAAGAGAAATTACAGCTATGCAAGGAGCAGACTCATATTCCTCAGTATTTGATAAAGCATCTCTCAAAGAGAAGGGATCTTGAAGAGCTCAAGTATATGTTCGATGAAAATCACATCTCAGCTCATGAAGCCAAGTAGTGCTTCTAAAGTTTTAAATCATATAGGTAGTTTGTCAAATGTTTGAAAGAGGCCTCACAGACTCTGATTCAAAAATAGATTCTTCTCTAGAAAGCATAAGAGAAACTGAGATAGTAGGCAAAGCACAATCCATAACTGATGCAAATGGGTCTGTCTGAGCTGGAATAAATTGAAGCACTAATCAATCTCCAAAAATTGCTAAAATAATTTTATAACAAAAACAAGCAAGATTCCTAAAACTGGGGGATGAGGATGTCAAGGAGAATGACAGAATCAAGAAAGAGCTCAAAAGATAGTGTTGACAGTATCAACAATTTATAACATTTTCTCTTTGATTTTTAGACCTTGAGTGAGTTGATTGAATACAGTGGAGATCCCCTCCTTGACATTGCCTTTGCCAATTACTATAAACCAAACGAACGTATAGATAAAATTCATACCATGGTGGGCAATACTATCAAGTAACATAAGCATATCAATAATATGATTCCTATGTTAAAATACCAGCTGGAGTATCTGATTGTCAAAGCCAAAAAAGGTCTATCGAGAGAGGTTTTGATAAAGATATATCTTGATGAAATAGGATAGCTTCCAGAGATGATCGAAATCATGAATTCTGAGCAAGGCATTACCGATAAGAAATTGTTCTTTTTGCTCAGCTATGTGGCTAAGTTGACTGGTGATCCTGAAGGACTGTATGAGTGGACGAACAAAATTGTTAAAAATCTTTACCAGGACAGCCCCAAATTCAACTACCTCCATTTATGCAACTTGTACCTCGTTTTGAAGTACTTACCTCACAAAAAAGAAGAGCTGCAGAACAAATTTACCAAGTTGTCCCCCAACGAAACAATGTTCAAGAAAATGCTTGTCCTGCTTCAGGAGGACAGTCCACAATGCAAATGACTGCATGGTGATAATTGACATTTTGTGTATAAATGGCTAGATATTAATTATGATTCCTTTTTTCAAAGTATTCTCGCTCTTTCTGAGAGTCTTCAGCAAACCTTTGCTGAACTATACCAAAACTGTTCACTCCAGTAGATAAGCCAAATCACAAGTGGTCAGACAGCTCTTCATTAGATTGGGAAATTTCTACCACAAATTCGACTCAGCTATCAATCGTCGCTTCCTTAAAATAAACTCCCAATTCGCCTTTAAACCTCTCAGTGACGAGCTAGCTCTGGAGAAAGGGATTTAATTCTTCTATGAGATCCTTTTTTACGCCATCATTCTTGGTCTGCCAACTTACTAATTATTGAAAGGACACAGTGAGACAGTATAAAAAGATGATAAATTGAACGAAAGATTGACTAACTTATAACAAGGAACAGATGAAGCCATGAGAAAGTTAGAAGATACAATCGCAGAATTGAGTAAGACTTATAGGGCTGATTTTTTATGAAGTGAAAAAGTATATAAAAATCACACATTTATCGGAGCTAAAGCGATGTGATCTGATCGTTCTCTGAGGTCTTTCCAGTCGACCTTTTATGCATAGTCACATAAATTTTGATTGGAAAATTAAAGCATAAGCTGACTATCTTCCAATTTCATCAGATCCAGCTTCTTTCTCAGTAGCATAGCAATGATGAGTTCATTGATTCCTGCATAGCCTTTTTTGATGAATTTGTCAAGAAAGATATGCATGGAATCGAGAGGCACAAAACTGCCACAAAGTGAGAAGTACCAACTGGAAATGAACATTTAAATGTCAACTCCTTCTTAGACCAAGTATTAGAACAAATCGAAAGATAACCTCCTCAAATCTTCCACTAACTTACCAGCAATGGCTTGTCCCAACTACATATCGTTTAAAAAGATATTCCGATAATGGCATTTGTTCATCATGTAGTTGAGAATTTTCAATGCTTCTTTGACATTTTGACAGTGATAGATGAGAGCTGCTCCGACGAAGTTCATGCCTTGAACGTATCCTACTTCATCATCGAGGTGAGCATACTAAGAGAGAAGATCTTTGAGCATAGCTATGTTTTTTTAGGATTTGAAAGCTGGGTGATCTGGTTGTGTTCTATGGAGATCTCTTTCGATTTGCTTTATGTTCGCATTGATGTCTTTAGGATTTTGCAGTCGAGGAGGTAGCTAGTAGTTCTGTGAATGGATCATTTCTAGCAGTTTAGTTGTCCAACAAGTATATGGAGGGCACTTACAACCTAAAGAGGCAGTTTTAGCTGAGTTTCTGTACACACTCTTGGAGATATTATATCGACTATTTTAACTCTAATGGATCCCACCATTGATATAATTCACCTTGCCATTCTGCTTGGCAGGTAGGACAAGATCTTCATACTTCAAATTCATCAATAGCTCAGGTTTTCTGATCTTTTTGTTATACCCTTTCAGTGAATACTTACTCTTGTCATTGTCAGAATCTTTTTCCGTGTTGTTCAAAGTGGTATTTGGAGTATAACTAAGGTCGGTTTAATATCGCTAATCTCGATGGCATCCATTGCCGCCGTAAGTTGCTACTCTTGTGCCCGAGGTTTGGACTCTATTTACTTTCAATGTTCTGAGAGATAATTTGACATCACCCTGATGTTTGTTACAGTATCTGTCAAAGTTGAGAGTATTTACTCCTTTAGTTTTGAGGTCGTATGCAGCTGAAGGAGTGCGATAGTGGGTCTCACCCATTGGCCGGTCCATTGACTTTTTGAAATTGCTGGCAGTTTAGAAATAGTTGTGCTGAGTTTGAAATGTTTTCACTTCATTTTGTTTCCAAACATTATTAGGTTTTGTTGGATTCGTGAATGTCGATTTCGGAGATTTGGCAGTTAGTTGCGGCGAGTTGAGCTGACGTTGATCTCCTGCGAAGATCAAAGGCATTTTATTTTTATATCTTTTTTCTTTATCAATATGGTTCCTGACGGAGATTTTCTGGTGAACCTGTAAATTGAAATTGTTTATGTCTTTCTGATATACGCTCATATTATTATACTGGAAGCAATGCATTTCTTCATTATTTTACTATAGAGGCTAGCCTAAAAAGAGAATCGGTAACCTTTGTACAGTTGTGGAAAGGAAATTTAATTTAATTTGATTCAGATTTAGATTGGTTATAAAATATAATTCAAATCAAGTATGGGATTCAATGCAGCCTACAATGCCCTTGACCCTCTCAAGGACATTCACTATTATCAGGGAGTTCTCTTGGTATAGGTGGCCCTCACTCTCTTAATTTTCTTTGTTCTCAGATGTGTCCACTACATCAAGTGGGGCTATGATGAGGAAAATGGTGGAGCTCCTGAAGGAGAGGAGAAACCTAAGAGCGAAAAGAAATAGGGAGATGCTGAAGAGGATACTTCAGGCTCCAAAGTAAGCATAGGTATATTTAGAAATGGGATCAAAAAGCTTGGAATGTATACTTCCCCATTTTATTCGCTCTTCACGTTGGAGCCATTTCTCTCATCATTCTCTACATCCCCTTGGTATATTCGGCTGTCATTGGCTTCCTGCACTTTGTTTGCTTCCTCGTGCTGATAATTCTGAATATTTGCATAAAAGATGTCGAGCCTGGAAGCGGAAGCAGAACCAAAGGAACCAGAGTCGTCTGGGGAAGTACTAATGTTTTTATTCAGTCATGGGATTATTCAACATTATGCTGATTGTTGGAGGATTGACAGGCATTTCGGGAGTCTACGGTTGATTCTGTTCATTTGGATTCTCCTATCAAATTATTTGTATAGCATACAAAAAATCTAATAAAATCAAGCGAAAAACAGACTGCTCAGATAAGTTGGGTTATTGAAAATGTTCCTCTTTTCTCTGGCATTATCGACAATTTTGTATTTGTCAAGAATTTCATTGCTTGAATTAGGATTTGACGGTTCGGTTTTGATATGTTTGCTAAATTATCTAGCTTGCTTTAGCTCTTGTTTTCGGATCTCAAGGGTTGAAATGTTGCTATCTCTTTTATTGTTTTGGCATATTGGATCGGTATACATTCTGCCAAATTGTTTCACACTCAAATCTCGTCGATGCAGCCCTTTTCTGGCAAACTGATCCAACTAATCCTGATACTCAGCATTGGCATTTGAGGCAGCCTAACTCACATGTCTTTAGCTTCTGCTCCGAATAGTTACCTTAGGTTTAGCTCCATCGATATCTGATACATCAAGGTTATTATTTCTTCTGGCATTTTTGACAAAATATTCATTGTTTTCATGACTGATCCTGACCTACTACTTCTGTTCAAAAAAATGTTTGCGTTGTTGAGGCACAACCGGAAATTCCAAACGTTGTTTGGGTTGTTGATGTTTGGATTGAATATATCTAGCGATAAGGTTTGAATTTTTCATCTAGTAATTTTATTAATGTCAATTTATAAACTCCTTGTGAAAACAATAAGATAGTAAAACATGAGAATAGGTCAATTGAAAGGGGTTATATGCTTACGACCAGACGGCAACCGTGAGTTACTGTTTGATTTGGCAAAACCGATGTGATGGGTGTGATCTGAAGCGTTCTAGGTGGTGACTCTCTTCTTGCGTTTCTCTGTTTTGGTATTTAAGCTTGTTTATATTTTGAAGGGGATGTGTTCGATCTAATACAGAACTTTTTCGAGATGTTCCTAGTTCCACATCTTTTCTATTTTGATCTTGTCCTTGCCCATTATAATTTTAGTCAGTTTCTTCTCAGTTTTTGACTATTCTACTGCTGCTTTCTTGAGCTGGCTTGATAAGCTTTCAATATCTTATATGGTCGTTAATCGAGCGAGATCTTCCTCAGCTGTGAACTGTCTGATCCACTATGCTCTTTCTTTGAGATCAGAGTCGTAGTTACGATGCTCCTGCAAATATTTTTGGAACTATGAGTCGTAGTACTGGATGATTTGTAGCTTTTTCTTGACGAGCATCTAGCTAATATATTCAAAATGATTTTCTATCCCTTCTATCAACTTGAAAGCTTTCTTTTACAAATACTCCTGTCTTTCCTTTGATTGCTACAATTTCAATTAAATTTCTTCCAATTTCGGAAACAACTCCAACCTTGACAGCTCTTCCCTCAATCCTTACATCGCATCGCTTTGTGTACGAATGACATGAGAATGGCAATAGGTCAAGGCACATCGGAGACATATACTTTTACGACATGTAAGACATACATGACTTGGCTAGTTGAAATGAAGCGGACACTGACGTGCAGATTGGCGATGTGTGGTCTTCTATACTTTGAAGGGAGTTATTAGACAGGTAGTCGAGAAAGGGTGAGGTTGAGAGGTGTTTTTATCGGGGGATCTGTAAGATTTTTTAGCTTAGCTCCACATTTCACTTTGGAAATATTATAAAGTTCCGTTGGTGCATCTTTCTTAGTCTCATTTTATAATAATTCAAAAATGGAAACACATTAACCTCAACGCTACTAACTTGTCGACTCCTTCTTGCACACAATCAAGCAGGCACAATCGAAACAATAATTTCTCAGCAAAGTGCACGAGTTTGACAGTAGGTATCGACAACAATATATAGATTTATCGAGGATCATAGTGCTCCCTCTATGCCTGAGAGACAAAAATCTGTCTAAAAGTTACCACCTATGCCCCAAGAAAAACCTAAAAATCCTTTTAAGACCAACGTCGATGAGTAAATCATTGTCTACTAAGCAGTTTTAGGCATCAAGCCATGATGCACCAGACACAACAAAATCCTTTCGCAGGACAGCAACCGATCAGAGGAGCTTATAAAACTTAACAAAATTTCTATAAACAACCCTCAACTTCAAGCATCAGAGGATAACCTCAATACAATCAACCATCATATGGTCAACCTCAGAATCAATATTCTCAGCAAAATTCACCATATCAGCAACATCCCATGACAGGCAATTACGGCTACAACTAAAGCAGAAACCTTCAGAGTCAGAATCAACAGCAAGGAGGTATGGGAGTACTCAATTACAACGCTTTCAGCCAGAGATAGTACGATGAACTCAGATAACAATTTTTCAGACCTCCAAACATTGCTCGACCTCCTGAGAACTACAATCGCATGAACTAAGGAGCTTTCAATGAAATGGCCTACAACTTCGGCATGAATATGGGCACAAGTTCAAGCAGTGAGATTCTTCCAGGTTAGACAAGTTTCAGCCGACCAACACCCCGCAACTATCCTGAACGAGTCAACCCATTTATGCGACAATGATAACCTATGATAATTTTAGTCTGATATGCTGAATAATATTCCGATTTCTGTTTATATTTGAATTTCTCCAAATGAATAAAATGTTCTACGAAAGAAACAAAGTACTCAGCGAATGCTACAACACTGTCCTCCCTCGAAATAAAAAATAACTAGCTTCAGTCATTCACAATCTCATCAAAAGACGGGAACAGCATTAGGCAAGGATATAAAAGCTTATCTCGCCTAACTATCAATCTAGAGATGCCACTCAGGAGTCAGTGAAACCGAGCAATTCTTAATTTTCAAGGATACTTTAGCAATTGGATAACAATGAGCCTATTGTCGAATGCCATCTAGTTTAAAATGTTGGGGCATTTGGCAGTCATGTCAATCTATTGGCTACTGTCAGCCTAAAAACAGACTATCATCTGTGTTAGCAAACCAATGTGAGAGAAATTGGAGAGTTGGAGGTAAATTTAAGAGAAAAAATAGGAGGATGTAAAATTTATGCTTCACTTGAAACTCAGTAGGAACCTAAAACTATTTCTGAAGGCCTGAGGCAGACAGTAGATTATCTGATTGAAGAAGGCATAGCGAATGAAATCTTTGTCTCCATAAACATGGGCGGAAACGAACAAAAAAGTTAATTCTATGGCTCAAGATTTAGCCTAGGAAAATACTAAGAAATTCATCTATCCAAAGAACCTCTAAAACATATATAATAATCTCTACTCCTATGTTCAAACTTAAAAGGCGAGCACACAGTTAATATCAGTTGGCTCTTGTTGAAGAGATTGTTGAGTACAGCAAAAATATAATGCTTTCCTAATGCTTTGCATATCTTATTTTCATATCCGATCAAATCTTTTGACATCAGGCAGAGCACTGAATTACTGTAATTCAATGAACTTTTAGGAGAGCTGTTCAAACATGAGGAAGAATCTTCATTGAAAATATATGGAGTTGATGAGAAAGATGGTTATTCTTATGAAATTTCCAACTTATCAAAATCGAAGAATATGAAATCCTACAAATCAATGCTGAGCAGATTCAACAAAATGTTTATCCTCAACCAATAATAACTCCCCTTCAAACATATCCCTCTCTCCTGCCTTCAGAACCACTTCGTTGTTGTTTCCATGACTGTCACTCAAAAAGACGATTACTACATCTCTGTTGGGGAGTCCAATCATCATAAAAGGTACAGAATGCACATACTGAATCATGAAGGTAATGTTGTTCATAGTGATCTGATCAAAAATGGAGAGTTTACTTTCTGTAAATTGCATCAAGGTGAGTATGAAATATATGTGAGCCCTGTTGTGAATGTTGAACCTGAGAGTAAATTTGCTGAAGAATAGTCCTATGAGCTTGTGAGATAAACTCAGGAGAACTTTAGCCTTTGGGTTCAGGGAAAGAATGTTTACTGTAAAAATGGCTAGCTGAACCTTGAAATCAGGCTAAAGGAAGACTACAACCATTACACGATGAAAATCGCCAGAAATTTCCTCTAAAAGCTATTTGAATCCAAGGGATAGATCGAAGATATTAAACTTCAAGAAAACACAGTCATCATCAAACGCTAGATTCTTGACTCAGTCAATCTCGTTGTCGACACTTTCCTCTTCCCCCATCAAGTAGCTCTAACAGTAAACTACAAAGGAACCAACATGTTGACTGATAACCTCTTCCAGTATAGCACAGTCTCCATTTCCTCAGGAAAATCTGCTGCTCTCTACTATAAAGCATAAATCGACAGCATAAGCATTAATTCATAGCAGGTAGACTATACCTTAGTCGAGTATTATCTCTGATTTTTTTGTAAAACATGATATGTCATTACCGTTGATAATTTGTTTAGCTTTTACCAGATGACTTAATTTTTATTAAACAGCTATGCTACCTTATTAATTTTTATCTTGAACCAATTACATTTCTAAATAGAAACATGAACCTCAAACCTCCAGTCCAACAGCAGCAACCGTTTTCAAACTCTTTTTCTAAAACATTTCACAAGGAGAGCAAAAAAACGAGACTGCCCAGCATTCACAATGAAAATCAATGCCACAACGAAGTTAATGAGAATCGTTATTGTCACAATATGAGTCGAATGACATCGAATAAAGGTGTTGCTATGCCTCTCACTATCCGATAAAGTGCATGCAATCAGCTTTAGAACTAGCTGTTTCAGAATAACATTGGAGGTGGACATAAAAAGATAGTCCGGCCATTGGCCATAAAACCTAAATCATTGATCACCAAATATGCTGATGAAAAGAAAAGCACCATTTAGGACAGATCATCTTCCTGCAATCATCGGATGAGCATGAAGTTGGAAAAGCTTAGCTTCAAAAACACTGTTCTACTCTGTCCTACTACAGATATCAAATAATGCTAACTAGGTCTAAACACAATAAATTTCGACAAAGGAACTTCAAACAACAATAGCACTCATCACAAAATGCCATTCAGAGATCGGACCAACTCTTGCCGCGTCTCATTCAAAAGAGTTTTTCCCGTTCAATAAAAACAGCAAACTTAAGAAAACAACGTGAGCATTTTCTTCAGACATGATGAATAGAAGTTGAGTACGATTCCTGGAGACTCAGATCACGAGTAATCAAATTTCCTGTCGATGGACAGCTTTACTGAGCTGATTTCTTGAGTCATGCCAGAGTGATAAAAATGATAGAACATTTATATATCTGATGTTTTTCAACATTTCTTTATCATTTTATTACTGGTTTATGTAAAAAACATGATATCTTCCTTAGGTTATTGACCTGCAATACCATTGCTTATTTTTAACCATAATAGAATAAATGACGCTCCATGTGACTCTTCGTCAAATACGCATATTGATGGACCACTCAACCTCTCCTGCACACCCTCCTAGTCTCAAAATATGCATCAACCAACAAATATATAAATACCACGACATTGTTTGGAATACGCTATGTCACAGATGGTAGCTCACCTCCGATGTGAAACTTCAAATCAGTCAACTATAAACAATGGAGCTAGAGCTGTACACGAAAAAGTATAAAAATATGGAAATTATGGGAGAATCAAGGATTGAGATGGGTCGGCTGGCTGTCAATTTTGGAGGGTAGTTTAAAAATGTAAGAGTAAACTTATTTAGTGCTTACTGCTGGATGGCAAAGTAGTTGGATGGTTCTATTGTGATATCCAACTGGGTGCTGAAAGGTAAAGAATATAGCCAAAGTACTTGTACATTCACAAGCTAACACTCGATCTATTGTAACTCCATAATAATGGTACCATTAATATACTACTTAACTAACAGAAGCTAACCTCTAAGTAATTCACACTCAACAGTAAAAAAAGAATTCTCTTCCCTAATGTCAGAACATAAGTCAAAAAATCAGATTGTCTTGTCATGAAATTGAATATCGAAGAAATGGAGGTTATGCCGCTGAGATTTGTGCTTGATCAGATCAAATGTGGAGAGACTACTAACATGAGCGTTTGGATTAGGAATCGGAGTAAGATTAAGATTGGGCAGTTGGAGATAGAGTACTTCCTGGATAGTGTTCACTTCAGAAATGAGAACAAAGAGGCGATTGAGAAATACTGTTAGCCCAAAGGATCACTCCTTTCACTATCTATAACCAAGGCATCACATGGTAAGGTATCAATCATGACTAGAAAAGATTCCTTGTTAAACAAAAACACGAAGCATCTAGATCCAAACTATCAGAACAACATGCTAAAGAAGTCGATTCTTTCATTCACCAACATCAAATCAAACACTTCGAAAAGTAACAAATCTGAATATATGATCAGTAGTCTCAACACCTCCCTTTTGTCTAGCCACTTTCCAAAAATATTATGAACAACTATTTATTTCTGATGTTTTATTCACTATTATGATGTTTATTCATATGATGGATGATGTTTATTCATATGATGGGGATGTTTATTCACTATGATTGGTGATGTATTATTAAAGGTAAAATAGAATCATGCGCCCTAGATTTTGGATCTTATGTTGAATTGGAGTTTCTAGCGACTCATCTTTTCGTAGGTCTACTTTCGAATTACCAACTACTCGGTTATGTAGTCCACCACTCGAGTTATTATCACTAAATTATCGTTTCGGTCACGATTAAAAGTGTTCACTAACTTCTTCAATATTTCCTTCTTCCTCCCCTCAATCAACTCAACAGCAATGCTGGTCTCATTTCTCAACTCATCCCGACACTGCACCATGATCTCTTTGATCTCAGTCAGCTCTGTTTAGACCATGGAATATAATGACCTCATCAGTCCTTCATCACTTCTATTGTCCAGTTCTTTGCGAACAGATTCCATTATGTTATGTAGTTCCCTTTCAACATTTCTAATAATCATGTACGCCAGAGCAAGAGCCTCCTCTTGCTCGAAGTTCATCAGTCCTATTGCCAAAGACATTATGTCTATGGATTTCTGATGATTTTTCATCATCAAATCTTTCTTTAAGTTTTCTCTGAAAGGACTCTTAGATCTGAAATGGGTAGTTGATCTCAGTTCACTATTGTATGGCTGCCGAGGGTTATAGATCAAGTTTGAGCCTTCTGTTTCGGTGTGCTGTTTGAATCGAAGTGTTGAAGATTGCTCTTGACTGGCGTGTAGGCCACTGGAGTTGGTGTTGGTTGTTTCGGTTATTGTTGATGATTTTTTCATCTGACTTCGAGGGGTTTTTTCTCTTATTCCTTGAGTTCTGTACAGTTAGCCATTGCGGATCTCATAGCAAAAGATCTAGTTCCAGTCAGCTCTTAAGGCTGGGTTTTTTGTGATCATTCTTCTGAGTAATTTTACAACTTCAGGTGATATCCTTGGCTCCTTGGGGAAAGCGATCTCTGATTACTAAATTATCATGATCAGCTTGCCAATGTTTTTACTCTCAAAGGGACAAAAGCCATAGAGCATTCGGAATAATACTACCCCCAATGACCAAATATCAGTTTTGATGGTGTACTACTCTCCCTTAAGGACTTCAGGAGCCATGTAGATAGGTGACCCGATCATGGTGGAGGATATCTAATCTTAGTTTTCCAGAGGTTTGCAGAAGCCAAAGTCAGCTAATTTGAGCATTCCATCATGAAGAAGAAGGTTTTCAGGCTTGAGATCACGATGCATAATGTTGTGTTTATTGAGCACCTTGAAAGCTTGGAGCACCTGGGCAAAATAGGTGAGGGCCGTTTTTTCAGGAAGTGCTCCTCTTTATTTCAACAGCTTTTCTAATGTCCCACCGTTACAGTACTCATAGACAAAGTAGAAGTTATTGACAGTTTTGAGCATATCGTAGTATTTGATGATGTGGGGACAAGGTTCGAGGTTTGTCAGGATGTTTATTTAATTATAGGTGCCCTCTTCTAATTTAGGATATTGCTTAAACTTCTCAGCCTTAACCATCTTGATAGCCACTTCCTGCTTAGTCTTCATGTTTATAGCTCGGTACACAGTCGAGTACATACCTCTTCCTAACTCGTTCTGCAGCGAGTAATTCTATATCATCTTGCCCATCTTCGCACACTTAAAAAAAATATAAACCATCGTTCCATAGGCCCATTTTATTGCAAAACTCACCTAGCTGTTTTTCCATTCATATTTCGAAAGAATTATCACAATCGGGCAAAATAGCTGGAAAACATACAAATAAGCAAATGATGCTTTATAATTAAGTTTTATCTAATATCTTATTTGCAATCATTCCATTATTACTGATGCCATATGCACAGGAAGAATGTAAGGCTTATATATTTTATAATGGTCAAAACGACATTTTTAGAACGCTTTGAGAAAGCCAACAAATTTTTCGATAATGTCTACCACCACCACAAAGCTACCTATAAAGGAATGGCACAGTTCTTCCAAAATTACTCAGAAATATAAAAGAACTATGCCAATTCAATCCTCTACCAGTCTCAGACATGTAACGGATCCATCATGTAGCCGAATCATTCATCCCCGATCTCAAAAAATAACAACCATCGGTGATCCAAGGGGTCAAGGAGATATGCAGTCATCTCTAAAAGATCAGTCAGTTGCATTTCAACTTCGGTGAAAGGTTATCAGAGATGGCGATGACCTACCAAGATTCGTATCTCAGCTCAAAGAAAAAGAAGGAAAGGTTCATGAAGGAAAAAATCGAAAAGAACGAAGAAGCTCATGATAAAGCTAAAGCCACTAAAGATAGAAGCAAGGTGCAAAACAAGGAAAAATAAATATGCAAGGCTCTGTTTGAGGGACTTGACGAATACATGTAGGACTAGGTGTCAAGGAACCAGAATTTGAAATAGCAAATGATTGTCTATTTCTCACTGGTGAAAAAAATAGCAGAAAGGAAGATTGAGCTTTCAAGTGGAAACAATTTAAAAATGTCACAATTCAACTCCTACGTCAAGGTGAACAACCTTTCTGAAATTTAAGAGTAAATTGTAGATCAATACAACGGCTATGGTGATGATAAGTTAGTGAGGAAAAACAGAGATCTAAAGGAAGAGCTAGCTAATCATCTTGAAATGATGAGGTCGTCTATCAACCATCGGGATAAAGCTTCGAGGATGGAGTAAAATATGAACAAATTGGAGCAGATCATCAGCAGGTATCAGAACATTCCCTAATAACTCAACTATCCGCATGAGGATGATTATCTCATTGGAATATTTGACAAGCGGGTCATACCCAATTACAAGCAGTATAGTAGACAATTCAAGAGCTAAGCCTTGAAATAAATTGCATTTGCTTGGCTTACTAGTCACTACAGTTCTGAACACGATGAAGAAGCTCAGTCTCTCCTGACAGTAGCAAAAGTGAACCTCAAAGTTAGACAGATCAAATTATCAAAAACAAAGGACATCAAAGATTTCATCCACCACTTCATGTAACAAGCAGACTAAAATCACAAAAAAACATTTTCCTTCTTGATCCAAATATCACAAGTCTACGAAGGCACTCTTCGGATGGTTGAGCTCTAAAAAGCACTTGCTAGCAACTAATTGACAAAAAGCGTATCGAATACCATTTAGCATCCAATTCACTGGAAAATTAGTCTTGTCTTTGTTGACAGCTTGCTTGACTCTGTGATCATCAATGAGCAGGATTACTCTGTCCTTTACGATGAGTATGTTTAGATTTTGTAGTTGATTGTGAGGTTTGCTAAAATGACCTTCGACCTGCCAGCCACAATAGTCATCAGTTTATTCCTAAGGAAGCTCAAAAGGGTGCTTGAAGTTACAATGTCAACCGAACGGGAAAGACTTTAATAGCTTTTAACAGCAAAATTCGATCTAAATGATGAATTTAGCCAAACAGAAGAACTCAAGATGCATATATGCCATAGACTAATATTTTTCCTGACCACCAAAATGACAACTTTCTATAAAAATTTAATAGACTTTTCTAATCTAGTCAAATTATCATTAGCTGTCGAAAAATTACTCCCCAAAAATTATTTTACAACGATGGAACATCTACATTCTTGTATTAAAATTGCGGGATACAACTTCTTTCACGATCACGATGAAGACAACAGAGTTACACAGGGACTCTGGACTGGTGAAGAGAGGTTGAAAAATTTGACATTTGCACTGTAAGATCTCTAAATTGATAAGGTCAATAAAGATTACATTGAACCTATGGCAAAAGAGCTTTCGAAATTGTTGGGTGTAGGATATCCTGTGGTAGCTAGTCGTATGAAAAAATAGTTCATGACTCCAATATTCGAAATCATCCAATGTAGCTTAGAACTCCTTAACCAAACCTCAGGGGTTGACAAGTAAGGCTATGTATTGAAATTGGGAATAAAACTTGCTCTTTTGGATGTTCAGTAACCTCAACCTCTTTCGAACTATATCGTGTTCTTCAAAGTTTTAGAGAACTACCTCTCATCAACAGAGAAAGACTACGACCAATTACTCGAATATGCTCGTAAAACTGAACTATGGATAGTCGAGTAGAACAGTCAAGCCACACAAAATTGCATAGATTTTTGTTCATTACTGTACAAACCTTTCGAATTTTTGTTGATATCTCTAAAAAAATTACAAGAAGAGCACGAACAAACTGAATTCATTACCAGGTACAGCGATTTCATCAAATACAAGTTAAACAGTGCCCTCAAAGGACAGATCGAGAAGTATGTAGCTTTTCTTGATCAAAGTCTGAACACCTATCATAAGAGTTAACCCGCACTTGCGCTCAAGTACAAAAGATTACCTGAGCCATTTCCACTAGAAGAAGAGAACCAAAATAAAGAGAGGTTTTCATTCAAGGACATTACCAGAAGATTATTCAACTTAATATTCTTAAAGGATCAACTTGACGAGCTTGTTTGTGATTTTGTCGACAAATAAATATATCAGGAACTCAATCGGTCTATTTTCCATCTCAGTGAGCTTCAAAAAGCAGCTCAAGATCATCCTGGGCACTAAAAAATATTGCTAAACATCCATGGAATCGCTACTCTGATATCCCAAACCGAAAAAGACTTAATCAGCAAGATAGCCCATATCACAGTCTTCCACTTCATGAGAAAAATATTCGCCAATCTATACTATCAATAAGAAAAAGGTTTCTTTGCTAGTGATAGTGACTATAAACTATCAGAATACACCTTCCAAAAGCATCAAACACAACTTGAAGAGATCATGTTGACCATTAGCAGAAACATACCTCATGAAATCATTGATGAGTACTCAAAGTAGTTCTGCCTCTGCTTGTATTTGGCATATAGATGCGAGGTTCTAGATGCAAATAAATTCAAAATTCCAATAAAGAAATAAAAGGTCATCGGATACCTTCAGACCGACCTAAACTTCTTCTGCAACCTCGCCAAGCACAAATTTATGAGTCCATAATGCGTCAAATAACATTTCGAAGATCCTTGCCATCGACTCCTTGGCGACATCGAATCAAGCAGTTCGAAATTGATGGAAAGCTTCAGTGAAGCAAATGTAAAGAACGACAGTTAAAATATCCGATATTATCTGTTACTTCTGAACCTGAGGAAAGAAGAGAAAGCTGAATAGTTCGTGCAGAAATACAAAAAGTTTATGAAGTGAGATATGTTGATTGATGTTACTGTTAGATATGATTTTCTAGATGAATGGAATGTGAATCAGATGTAGGGGTAATACAGGCGTCTGTATCTGGAAGCCTCGATCTCGGCCTCAATTCTTGACCTTCTTAAAGCAGACTCAGTGGCGATGTCGGCCTCGATTCTGGATCTTCTCACGGCATCCTCGGCAGCAAATCTTGAGGCAGCCAATTCGGCTTCCACTCTTGATCTTCTGAGAGCACTCTCAGTTGCAACTCTGTCAGCCTCGATCTCAGCAGCGACTCTGGATCTTCTGAGTGCAGCTTCGGTTTCAAGTCTGGAGGCAGCCAACTCAGCTGCGAGTCTGGATCTTCTGAGGGCATTCTCAGTGGCTACTCTTTCAGCAGCAACTTCAGCCTCGATTCTTGATCTTCTAAGGGCAGCTTCTGTGGCGACCTCAGCTTCGACTCTTGATCTGGCAAGAGCAGCTTCAGTGGCCGATCTGGAGGCAGCGAGTTCTGCAGCGAGTCTGGAGCGTCTGAGGGCAGATTCGGTTTCAAGGATGGTGGAGTAACTAAATGAGAAGAGAGTTACGGGTAGTAGTAGGGATAGTAGAGGTACGACATCTATTTTATTAATTTGATATGAGCGTTAATAAGTTTTATTGCATATCAACAAAAAACATCTTTAACTGATAAAGTAACTCCCATTTTAAAGAACCTTGAAGTTCCTCCCTTCAGTATATTCCATTTATGCATTTCGCCATCGGACTCATCCCATCGATTTATCTGTTTTCTTCCATCTAACTGAATTGAAACGAATTTCCATGGTTTCATAACAACCGCTTCAAGTGTTTCACACACCGTTTGATGAAATATTGTCTTACCACATAAAGTTTGATATATAATAACAGTCAAATGGGGAATACTAACTAATAAATTCAAAAATAACTGCACTTCATCCAACGCATCGAAGATAAATATTTCGGAGCTGTTGACATTTTCAAAAACAATGAAGGAATATACGTCATGAAATTGGACCGACATCACGTCAAGGGTGATCTTCAGCAGCAAAGTCATCATAAAATATTGGAATATGTTGGCAGTCAACAATAGAACAGCGATATTATACCCATTGTCAATTTGGAGACACATTCGGGTAAGAATGTTTTGATATAGAAAATGGCTTTTGCCTGGCCTATGAATGCACTTCAGTGTATACCGAGTACTACAATCATACTTTGGCAGATATGCTACAAAGCAAAAAAACATTCTAAGAACCCGAATTATGGCTCATCCTCAAAACAATGCTCAAACTCATAGTCAGACTCAAATAAAATAAAATTGCCATCCATCTCAATCTTACAAATATTTTTCTGACACTCAAAGGATTACCGTGCATCTCGCATCACCATCTCTACAGCATTTAAAATAGCATTGCATGTTGCTAGTACAGTATGGCTCAACAGCTTGCCAAAATAATTGTCGAATTGTCGAGTTAAAAAATTTTAAGTGAGGAAGAGTCTTTGAATGAGAGTCTTTAGTTGGCTGAATCGGTTGTAAAAGTGACCCAAAAGTATAAGCTTCTTGGTAAATTGGTCAAATAATTGCTGAAAAAATAGAAAGGGTAGCGATAGGTCCTTGAGGAAGTCGATAGTCTTTAAATATCAGGAATAATCAGGGTAGCAAAAGAGATCAAATTAACTAAATTCAGATACGTCATCCCTGATCCAAAAATCCAAAATGCCGAACAATTCTCCAAATCAATCAACCAGCACCTTCCATCGAAGACAACCACTGAAAAAGATAATATCTAACCACTTGTTGATACTTCCAATAAGCCGAAGAAAGCTAATTCCAACCTAAAGACAGACTCAACTGCCAGAAAAGCAATCTCATCATCCACTAATAAAAAAATTTAGCAAACCACAAAAAAATAATCTCCAGTCGTCAAAGATTTCGGGTTGAAGAATAATTTTGTTGTGAGCAAAGAGGAGTCAATCAAGATGTTGAGTGATCTTGAGAGAAGAAAGCAGTAGTATCAGAATCAGATGTAACGCTTCATCATGAGGAAGGAAGAATTACTGTGTCAATCTGAAAAATAGAACCATTTGAAGGATTCAAGGCCAGTTCTAAGGGAAACTGAGCCCAAAAAGAAGCCAACCAAGGACGAAGGAAAGAAGAAAAAGGTGGACAATGGCACGAGACTTAGATTTAGATGATGGTATTTTATTTTTATTTATTCTAACTCACTAATTCTTTCTATCATTCATAAAAATCAACTCTATATTCACTCGAACTTCTATTATCTAGTTGCTCACAATTTCTGTCTTCTGCATTTTAGCTGTAATTTAGAAGCGGTAGTAATTGTATCAGCATTGAATTTATGTTTATATGAGCTAAATGCAAAACTATTTCTAATTTTTACTATATTTATGATTTAGTATCATCAATCCTCAACTATTTGTCCTGTGACAATTACTCCTGGAGGATTCCATGCCTTTTGTTGCAGAGTTGGTGGAGGCTCTTGCAAAGGGTTACCATCTTTTCTTTTTGCTAACTATTTATTATCTCCGAAATCATTCAAATACATGCCACCGTGCCTCTTGGGGTACATCGCATCTTTCATGATTTATTCAGGAGGCTGTGCTTTTCCTTACCAGAAAAAGAAAGGAGAAAAGATGAAATATGCTACAAGGACCAAGATGCCCCTTCCGATATACTTGTTCACCTTCTTGTAGTATTACTTCTCATCTGGAGTCAATTTCTCAGCATCTGGAGATTCCTTATGGAACATGTCCTCCATTCTTTTCTTGAAATTGCTCTATCGGGAATATTTGCCTTCACCCATTCGTGCAATATCGTATTATCTTTTCAGCTCTTCATCTGAAAGCACTCGATAAGCCTCAGTAATTTCTCCAAATCTGGTACCTATTCCTTTGTCCTTATCTGCGTAGTACAGATTTGCCATTTTCGCGTAGGCATCATTAATATCATGTTTGGATGCGTGATGACTCAAATGTAGAATGAGATAGTAATCTTTCTCCGGGCTGAACTTGGAGTATTCGGTGCTGAAAAGACAAAGGGCTTTGTGTTGATAAGGTATAAAGGAACGGTTAAGGATGTGAGTTGCTTTCCTCAGAAACATTAAAATAAGAGTTTATTTATAACGTAGTTTAACTTTGAATATTAATCATTTGATATGCTTGGACTGCCTCTATAGATAGATCTTTTCGAGAGATCTCATTCGACGTCTGTCTTCGGTTTTCAAATTATCAAAATCGGATAATTACCTTTTAGCTCGCTTTCTACCGACGCTGCTGCAAGCTCTTTGTTTTTAAGGTGTTTTACGACTGTTGGGCGCAAACATCTTTATGAAGCTAGTGGTGCTGATCTCAGTATCTATTCTCTTCTTGGGCTTTCTCTTATGAGGAGATTTGGAAAGTGATTGTATATGTGGCTGCATAGGTGGCATTTCTCTTGGTTTTTTCTCCTCTTCTGAGTTATAGAAAGCATCAGGTAAAGTGTTAATAATTTGATGCTGTGATCTTTTGAACTATTGTACCTTTTATTCTGAGCCTGATGAACAGCTAGCATTATGGATTTCGACATTTATTGTTTATTTTCTTTTAGTTTCAGCGGCAAATTTCTTTTTTTATTCATCCTTTCTTTTTTGGTTATCGATCGTTTATTTATTTTATTCCCTTTCCGGTTGTGTTTCAGTTTGGATCTTTCTCTTCATCAGATGCCCTCGAGGTGAACTTTTCCTTCCATCTTAGTCACTTTCTCCTTCTTTTCCTGTCCTTTGACTATGAAGAGGATGGTTTGTTCTATCTTTATCTTTGATTGGGCTGTTATTGACAATCGATAGCTTTTCTCTGCTCTTACTCAGAATAGGTTTCTCGTCATGATCTTCATTTATGGTCACATTGATATTTCCTGCTGTTTTGTTTCGATTGATGAATTTGGTCTATCTACTGTTGCTTTTGTTTCTGCCTGAAACAATCACCTTACTTGGGGAGTTATGAATTGACATGATCTACTTTATGTCTTTGTTTAGCTTGGAACAAGCCTGATATGCTTCAAACTAGTGGGATGAGCTGGAAATATTCTGTCTGACTGCTGGTTCAGATTTTAGTCTTAGGTTTATCGAGGTTGGTTGAGGTGGAAGTTCAGGAGGGGTTTATTATTGTTATGAGATAGAGATATGTTATTTATTTTAGGTTGCTTGTCGACTGGGAATTTTATCGTATTTGGATATTGTTTACTGGGGTGGTTTTGATTATAGTCTCTATTTTTATACAGATTGCAGATATGCTGTTAAAGTTATCCTTTGAGTTGGTACTTATTTCTCTTCATCGATGCCCTCTAAACTTTCATTATGTTAACCCATCTCTTCTTTTTTGATCTCCTCGTCACTGAATGTTTCTTCCAGTCTTCTTTCAGGTTCAATGGTCATTCTTAGTTGCTCCTGCCCTAAAACTTACTCTTCTTGAGGTCTTTCAGTTTAGAAATCGTACACTTAGTCGATCATCAAAATGTTGGTTTATACTTTCTGCTCGATGATGGCTTCTGATGGCTGTTCGACTGCAACTACAGCAAGGGATTCTGACAAATTTGCCGAACTCTGACTATTTGTAATTGTATTTTATTCCTCCGTACACTCTGATATCTTTTTGCTGTCCGATTCATTCCTATCTTTGGCTGAGATACGTCCTCCTCTTTTTGTGCTCATGTAGCCAATTTAATCCAGTTAAATTACGTCTTCCAGTGCTCCTAGACCTAAAATACCACTTTTACAGCCAATAGAGTTCGAACTTTGAAATTACTGCTCACCAATATTGACCACTTTGTAGATCGGCATTCCATCGAGCTCTTCTTAGAAGAAATCATCATCCTTTTTGGCAGAAATCAAAGAAAAGACGATATTGAGCACAAAAATAATAATCGTATCCAATAGCAGCAAAAATAATGAATCAGAAGTGGACACAGAGGATATCAGAACGATAGCGCAATAAAGAGTAAGGATTTAGGGCAGCAACCCAAGGAAGCAGAAAACATTGAATAATTTAAATTTCTTAACGCTTTCTAATTTGCACTTCAAACAGTCGAAATTGAACAGACCAGAAAATAACACCATCTTGAGTTTGTAACTGGTGACCAAAGACAATATAGTAACCAGATAGAACCATACAGCATTCAAAGTGCATCCTTCCTTCTCTTCTTTCTTTTACTTCCATTTCTTAAAACGACTGTCCATCAGCAACAGAGGAGTCTGAATCATAATGGCCAAGATGTTAAGTAATACAATTAGACTAAGAGCTGCCAGAAGAAGGATAAATTATACTGCTAGTTGTTGGTTCAGTTGGATGAAAGAAATGAAAGTCCAGATGAGGGTGGCTATCTCGAATGGTCCTAGAATTGCGTGTATGGCAATGATAATGCTTGTGCCTTGGTATTGCAGTTTAGACATTGAAAATGCTATAAGAAGCAGACCTGTGGCTACAGTGAAAGGAAGAGGGAGCATCTATAACAAAATACTATAATCAGATCATCAATACTGTCTCAACGAATTCCTTCCATTACTTGCTTTTCTGCCCACATTTATTCAAATGTATCAATTGTTCCTCCTTGCCTGCTACGACAGTCTCAATCTATAGCATGCTCTTTTTGCTGAGAATTATGAAAATGCCTTAATATAACTCATTCGCCCATCTTGTATCGAGGTATTTGGATAGATGAGAGAGGTATTCAAGCCATCTTTAGGACAAGTACAGTTCGGAAGTGTTGCTTAATCTATCGTTGAACTATGCGACCATTTGCATCAATTCCTCTTTCGACAAAAAATGATAATCGTTCTCGCTCGGCCGTATCCAGGTGAACTGCTCTCCCACATTGAGCTGACTAATACAACTGATCAATCGCATATAGGCCTTATCCGACAAAATGGCAATATTCTTCTCCACATCTTCTGATCCGATCGAGGACTAGCATATGCAGTCTTATTCGTAGCATAACTTGCAGACATTTTCATTGATATAGTCGTCTTCTTGACTGATTGCCTATTTTGATTTGACCATTGGTCTGCCTTTTTTGCCCGTTGCCTTGATTTTGACCTGATTTGTGCTTTTTATTTAACTGGGTCTCATTAGGCCATGTTTGTTCTTCATATGGGTGTAAAGAGCAGCATATGAACCGTAGGCCTTACCACATCCCTCGGTGCAAACGTAATCTTTGGGAATTTATTCATTCTTCCGTCTGTATATTTTCTGCATTAAACAAATAATAGTAAAGGCTAAGACGACGATTTCAATATGAAGTAAATCATCACTTCTCGGTCTATTTCTTGATGGTGGAATTCAGCCCTTTTTACCTGGTGAGGTATTCCACGCGAATATCCAAATCAACCTCAGAGCTGCGACCGAACAAACTCATATAATTTGACTATGCTAATCCTCTGACAGGGGATTGTTTGCTCCTTTCAAGCTTGGTGTGGCTCTGTGAAGCTTTTAAGCTCCCTCTTGACTCTCTGGCCAAATTGAAAGGAGTTGTCATTCGTCCTTTTTCGTCAAATCCGACATCTGCTCCTTTTTTGGTGACTACTGTTTCAATAATCGAGTGGAATCCAGAGCCAAAACCACCGTATTTATCCTTATTGTTGGGATCCTTCACAGGGAAAACATTCCAAGGTTTATACTGATCCAATTTTCCCTCATATTCTTGCAAATCCTTACTACAAGAGATGCACCTCCAACCTTTGGTGGCCACCAAACCGTCTTTTTCTTTCTACCCTTCCTCACCTCCCATTATGCATTGAATTATAGAGTTCATTTTCTTTTCGAGAAACATTAGAGCCTTTTTGGTCTATGCTTTTTGTGGGTGTTTTTTGGCGATGTTTTAGTAAGAAAGCTTGATGGTATTGAGCAACATTTATTACAGTTTTAGGGTGTCGGATACATCTGTTTTGAGCTTGAATTTCATCTTGAGGCTGTCCATATCTGAATATAGCTCTTGGCTCATCTTATCAAGAGTGTTCTTGAACTATTACACTCCCAAATTGCTGAGCATTGTCGTTATGCGATCAAGCTCTTCTCTTGTTTTGTCTATTTCAATTGTGGCATCTTTTAGATGTGTTTTCACAAGTTCAGCTGTATAAAGATAAACTTACTCTATGTCTTTTGCGTAAACTTGCTTTTGATTGAGTAAATTTATTATTACAAGCTTTCTATCCTCAATTTGTCGCTTTCGTGATAAACATTCAATTGTTTGAATTTCTCCTAAAACTTGTTGTAAACTTCCTGTGTCTCCTTCTACTTTGACTCTAGACTATCATTCAACTCACGGGTAGACTCAGTCACAAATAATTTGAGTTCCTTCATCTGAGCCTTCACATCATTAATGGCTTCTTCCACCACTTTATTGCCTCCTTTGGAGATGCTGCCTCGACTGTCTAACACTTCATTCATGGTGCTGAAACTGTTGGTCGTTGACACTTTAAAGTTATTGAGGTCAAGTGAGATTGCCTTTTGCACTTTTTCGATATCGGTGACTTCTGAATGAGGAGATTGATACTTCTTTGGAATGTGCTCATATTTTTCATGAAGGCATCGATAGTGCGGAAGTTGGTAATGATCTGAGAGTAGTCAATTTTGATTAAATTTTCGAATTGGATCTCTGAGTAAGTTATCGTAGTCATTAATTTTATTTATCAACTTTTTTGATCTTCTGAAATATCTTTTGCCAGAAATCATAAAGGAAGGTTTTATCTTTATTGCTTTGGCGTTCAATTATGATGTTAAATTGGAGTTATATATAACTGAGAATCAAGATAATGAGTTTAGCTGATTTTATCGACATCAACCAATTTTCAAATTTTGGACCTATTTCAGGTTTGATCAACATGGTTCTCGAGATCCTTTCCCTTTTGGTTGTATTTCAGCATCAGATCATTGGCCCACTTGGCTTGATCTGACATGTAGTTCCATGCAGTGATCCCATCACATTTATTGATCCCTTTTCGAGCCATAAACTCCATCTTCTTAATGTTTTTACCCTCATCATAGATAATTTGGCTGGTCTAGTCATCAGAGTGTTAGTCATCCTTGTGCCGTCATTGAGATCAATGAAGAGATCAACGTCAGCATAGTAAAAACCACCATGAAGGATCCTATAGTGAGTTCCTTTTTGTCCTACATATTCTCCATTTATTCTCTGGTCAATATCCTGTTGGGTTTCTCATCATATCCAACAAGATGCTTCGGCTTGGGAAGCCCCCCAAGCCCAGTAGACAGCACTCTTAGGGATGCCTTTGCAGGCATAAAATCCCTTTTCATGGACAGGCTCTCCTTGATTTAGCACTTGAATGCGTAAGGCATGATTTTAAGTAGATTTCCAATTGTCAGATAACAATAAACATATGCTGCTTTACAACTTGCTTCGAAAATTATATTTTAGAGCTTTGAAGCTTTCTTTGGTGTTGGCATCGATGGCCCAGGTGTGTACAAGGGTTAATAATTTGCTATTTCATGAAAATCTAAAAGATTAGAAAATTTGAGATTCGAGAATTGATAAGGATTTTACTGGCACAATCAAAATCATTCGATTTTCCAATTTTTGGCCTTATTTCCAGTTTGTTCAACATGGTTCTCCAGGTCCATCCTTTTAGGATTGTATTTCAGAGTCAGGTCTTTGACCCATTGAGCTTAGTTTGACATGTAGTTTCCATAATAGGCCGTTAATTAATCGCCAGCCTTGACCTCCTTCCTGACAATACAGGTCAACTTTTTGAGATCTTTTCCCTAATCGTAAATGATTTGGCTGTTCCAATCGTCAGAATGATTGTTGTATTGAGTGCCGTCATTGAGGTCGATATAGACATCAAGGTCAGCATAGTAGAAGCCTTTGTGAAGGATTTCAGTTAGTTCCTCCTTGTTCTCCATCTTTTCCAACTATTCCCTTGTGAAAACCCTGTTTGGTTTTTCCTCATATCCAACAAGAGGTTTTGGGTTAGGAAGCTCCCAGGCCCAGTAGACAGCACCCTTGGGGATGTCCTCACAAGCAAAGAGACCCTTTCCATGGACAGGGCTTTCCTTGACTTAGCACTTATATGCGTAGGGCATTGCTTTTATGTTGATATTAAATCCAATTGTCAGATTGTAATAAAATCCCAGCTCTTATACTATCTCATCAGGAAATAATATAATTAACAACCGGTGATCTTCCTGACTCACTTCCTAGTAAAATAAATTATCTGATCTATCTTTTTCAAATAATTTTGTTACCTTAGTCTGTACGAAGTTTAGCTTTATTATTTCTGGTAATAATTACATAATTACTCTAGAAATTCATGAAAAATCTGTCATCTCTCTTCGCCAAACAACTCCACTACTCTTTTGCTAAGACTGCCCTTCGCTAGCCCTTCATGAAGATCGTAAGTCTATCTCTTAAGTCAGAACAGTTCAGCAATCGATAGGCTCAAGGCCATCATGTCGGAGCGTGAAGACAAATAGCTGGTACCATTTTCTCTATGTAGGTCGGAGTCAAGATCAGCCTTTCGAAGAAAGGATGTTCGGGTCTATCCTACAGCATGGACTATATACGTAACGAACATATCAAAAAATTTGACGAGGTCATCGAGTAATCCGGCATAAAGGTGGTAATCGACAGCAAGGCTGTGATGGCTTTGATAGGCACCTAAATGAAATTCGAGGGGACAGAGTTGGGAAGTTAGTTCGTATTTGACAACCCTAACGAAAAAGGCAGATGCGGATGTGGCTAAAGTTTCCATCTCTGAGAGTTAATGAATGATCCAATATTTTGTTCTATTTAATTCACATGAATGTATATGCCTTATAGAGGTCTATCCTTATTTTATAGTTGCAATAAACACATTAATAAATGATTGAGGACCATCAGGGCGAGGAACCACATGGTAGCCGGTGTTTGCTGCCACCAGTCAGACTGTACGCACGAAGACATGTCTCCAGTAACACGATAAAGAAAATACTTAATTTTGCCAAAGAGAAGAAACAGCAATTGCAGGAATCTATATATGAGCAAGAATAGGAGACTGATGAACTTTAGCAAGTTTAGTTGAATTATGTACAAAGCGGACCATTTGAGGAAAATAGAACTAGTGTCAGAACATTTGATAACCCTGCTATTGAAGAGGAAATGTTAGCAAGAGGATCGATCGATGAATGGGTATAAACAGATAGACCCAAAGGTAGATTGTTCACTAAGTAATTCCACCTTGAATCAACAGGAATGGATATCTCTCGCTCCAGACTCAAAATTCCCTTCAGAGATGAATTCCTCGATACCCCTCTCATTAGCAAAAAATTCCAGCGATGCCTAACTCAACCCACCAAGTATGAGTCCACATCGATCAGAAAGAAGGTAGCCAGTAGACAAAAAAGATATGATTATACAGGAAGGACTGTCTAGGAGGAGTTCAAAGAAGATGCTGCCAGTTTTAAAGGTAATAAAGATTCGAGAGTGGTGGTATACTAGAAACCCCTAGAAAGGAAGTCAGATAAAAGTACAGTTGTCAATAAATCACAACCTTCTGTTTATGAATTTCCAAAAGCTGTCTCATCGAAAAAAGTCAGTAGAGTTCGTTCGTCAATGGAAGACAGCAATTTTCGACTTCCTTATAACTCAAAAAGTTCCAAAAAACATAGAACCAGCTCAGTGTCTTCCCACTACTAACGCATGGTGCCTCTGGAAAGCTCCCCAAAACTGATGAAATTCCAATAAGCCATCTACATCCTCCAAAAATCATCCAAAACCAACTAACGCCTTGAAAGGACAGTCATGTTATTGGAAGGCATCAACTGTTTCTTCAAAAGGATCAACCGAGTCATTGGAGTTTGTTTGCTAAGAATAGGTAAAATTATGCATAAATATCCTCAAAATTTACTATACCAGATGGATATGCCTTATACACACTTCTTCATGCTCCTTTCGGGTAAAATAAAACTATTTGGAAAGGATAATATGCATAAAATATGCTAGACTGGCTAAACACTTCTCTAAGAGCTGATTTTTGATACTCCGGCGAATGGAACAGACCCTATTTCTTCAGAAAAGGCAAAAGTAGTCTAGGAGAGCTGGTTATTAAAAATATAGCTCACGTAGCTGGGTAAATTATAAAGAGAGCTCGTCAAGTACGGCTTCAAGCAAGGTCTAGTCTAACTCAAAAGCCTCATAAAACGCAACAACATAGTAAAAAATTGGGTCCGCAACAAGTATAAACTTCTTCAAAACATCTGATATTTATTCCATACTGCCCAGTATCTTTTTCCTTCTGTTATTTGACGCTATACTATCCTCGCTGTTATAAAATAATATAAAAGCTTATGTTCAATCTCTGCGGCGTCTGCAAAACCTCCGAAAACAAGCCAAGCTCTGGCTATCTGGTCAAAAAACAGAACGAGCCAGATAAGTTCTACACTGAATACGAAGCAATTAATCAGGTGTCTTTGAGCTCACCACAAATATCGATGCTGAGGGTATCCAGAAGCACCTACGATATTGAGGAGGTCAAAAATAAGGCTAAGAGCAAAGTTTTTACTGATCAGGAGTTCGGACCATAGGAGCAATCTTTGGGGAAATTTGAAGGTGTGAGCATGGATAAGTGGAAACGAGTCACTGAGTTAGGAGAAGGGATCACCATGTTCGGTCATGAAATACAACCAAAACAAGCCACTTATAGCAACCTGCCGAACAAAACCATGCAAGCTGCCCTGGCTTGCTTGGCCTAATTGCCAGGACGTATTCATGCTATCTTGGGCTCGCAGGAATCCTCAGCCAAAAATGGAGTTTGCCTAATTTTGCTCCGTTTCAAGGGTCAAATCCAGTAAATTGTTATAGATAACTACATACCTGTCGATAGCAATTCAAGACCATTATTTTGCCAACCTGTCGACAACGCATATTGGCCTCTTTTGATGTAAAAAGCTAGGGCTAAAGCTTATGGTAGTTATCAGAAAATGATCGATCAAGGAGACGATGTCAGACGTTGTCTACAATAGTTCACCTTTGCACCAACAGATACATTCAAGACTTAGAATATGGGCAAATAATAGTTATGGGAAGTGATAAGCTAAGCTACATCTTCATCTACTGGGGCCATAAAGCCAGTCCTAGGTTACACATCTAGCAACTCAAGCATTAAATGGTCGAATATCCATTTAACACCTAATCATTACTACACTATAATTGCTTCGGCTACTCTTTCCCACAAGTTAGGCTCATCTTTCAAAATACTAAAACTACGCAACGCTTTTAAAGTAGAGTAATATTAGGGTGATGGATCAAAAAGTGATCAACTATTTTGGGACCAGGTAGAAAGCAATTAATAAAAATCAAGGATTCTTTCTACGATAGGCAACAAATAAGGCATTATTTATATGCTGTATTCTGACTACCTCAAATATTTCGAGTGCACCTTCGTCTCACAAATTTAGGAAAGTATCAAGTACAACAGCTAACAGCTAGTATTCGATTAGAGACAAAGCGGAGTAATTTATAGGATGAGTGTGGAGAAGGAAGGTAGTTATTGCATATCTGTCGATCAGAACGATATGAGTAGCAAGGAGGGATAGGAGTTTGGTGATGGATGGAGCCGATGCACCATACTGCTGATCAGAGACAACAGCAGCACAACCACTGATTATTAATATGCTGGGGGAGTGCTTAGATACAACGAGCAACATCCTACACTGCGAACCCGACTTTCACCAGGAAAATACCTCATCTACATCAAACTAGATCCCACCCTGAATCGTCGTGCTTTTCCAAAGCAAACCCATTTGGTGGTCTATTCGTCTCAAGCAGCCCACTTGAAGTAAATAAACAGAAAATAAATGAGTGACCTGATTCGTAGGGTGTTCCTCAACCATGCTCGCAACAACAAACGACAATTTTACAACAACGATCTTATGTGGTCGAGTTGGAAATTGGTCGCCCAGGGTGGCTACGCTTATTTGGCGTTTGGCAACAGCAAGGAAAGCAAATTCAAATTTGTCGTCAAAATGGATAAACAGTAAGTATGGATCTATTCAGAATCCTTCTCCAGGAAAATTATGCGATCAAATATCCAGATGATAACACCTCTGTTCAGACCATCGAGATAAAACCAGGAAGCTAGGAGATCATTTTGCTGAGAGTATGCAACTCTGAGGTCAAATAAATCAACTTCCCGCCACCTGTCGACCTGCAAATTTTACCACTACTGTGATCTATGTTTCGTTCATTGACAACATAAACTTAACAAAACATCATAGATGTGATGGAGATGATGGTTAGGTCAATTTTCAGACTGACTGATGTGAAGTTGAGAGGAGATCAGGTTGATTTCCACATTATTTCTATACTCCCTGGCCTAAACCGTTCCATCTGTGAAGTAGAAATGTCCGATACCTTATCGTTTGTTTTTGATCCAGGTGCATTCCAATCTGCCATACTTTTTGTTATAGAGTACACCATCTCCTTCTTTGATGTCATCCTTGAACTCTCCCTCAAAATATTCCAATTTGTTCTTGTATACCTCCTTCCCCTTTCCGTTTTTACG
>Ga0100378_1000363_pt1 | contig 49925 bp, 60 predicted proteins | sample CryGeymeta201502_FD_81535 | JGI IMG/M metagenome (GOLD analysis project Ga0100378, IMG submission 81535) | Groundwater microbial communities from Crystal Geyser aquifers in Utah, USA - Crystal Geyser metaG 2015-02 | ecosystem: Environmental > Aquatic > Deep subsurface > Groundwater | place: USA... | reverse complement strand
TTTTTCTAAATCGTGCTTAGCCTTTAAAGCGTTTTGTCCAGCCGAGTTTAAATCGTTAAAAGAAGGAATGAATAAAATTATAGAAGTTATAATTAAGATAAAGATCAACCAAAAACTATATTTAAGGAAAATAAAAAAACGACCTAAAATAGTAGCCGTCCCTGATAAAATATTTTTTTCCGACATATTAAAATTTTTAAACAAAGCTCTAAAGTTTTTTCTTCTTCTTTAAAGTTCCTCATCCTTCTTTAATAATGATAAATCATCAATATTTCCAACTAAAACTAATTTTTCACCTTCAATAATGTTATATAAAAAAATATCCATCACATAACGACGATATTTAAATTCTTCCTCTGTCATAATACTATAGTTTAACTCTTTACCAATAGCCGTTTCAAGTTCAACTAAAAGTTTAGAGAATATTCGGCGAGAAATATTACCAACAATCAATAAATCAACTGGGGCGTTAATTTTATTGACAAATTTACCACTTAAAAGTATTAGTTGTGGGTGGCACTGAGTCTCAATCTCGGTAAAAATTTTTTTACTTAGTAAAACTCTTGATTTTGAAAATAAAGATCTGATTTCTGGAAAAATGAAGAAATTTTGGTCAAGACTAAAGAAACTCTTGTCTTTCTTGGCCGAATCATCCCCTTCCTTAAGCACCGCTTTTATCAAACCGAGTTCAAGTAAGTCATCAAGTTCACGGCGCCAAATAGAACCTCTTAAATTAAGACTTTTAGCAATTTCAGCGTAAGAAAAGGCTTGACCCTCGGATTCTCTGAGTAAAAAGTTGATAATTTTGATTTTTAGCTCACTGCCAAAAATTCGCTCTAACATATTGGTTTATTTATGATTTTATAGTATAATAAAACACATAAACAGTCAAACTTTTTTTGTTTTTATTATTTTCTATGTTTAACAAAATTTCATCCTTCAATGTTCAGTCAGATAAAAATAACTCCTGGAACAATGTCTTTGTGGCTCAACCAGATTCGCTTAAAGAAAACCTGGCTGGAAAAGTTTTTGTTTTAGCAGAATTTTCTAATAAAAAAAATGAAGGCGAGAAAATTTTTAATTTTCTGATCTCCTCGCTTGAAGAAAATTACTATAACGATGAGAAACTACTTTTAAAAGAAAAGATTGAAAATTTAAAAACGGAAAATATTTTTGAGGCAGCCCTTGCTAAAACTAATATCGCCCTCAGTTCATTTTTAGAAGAAGAAAAAATACGCCTAAGTTCTAATTCTGCTAATTTAACCATTGGAGTTGTTTTTGAAAATAATATCCACTTTTCTAATTTTGGAAAAAATAGGGCCCTACTGCTATATCAGCAAAAAAATAATTATGAAGTTATTAATGTAGAAACTAATGCCTTTGAAAAAGAAAATCCAAAAAAATCTGAACTAGAAGCCACTGCTCCAAAAATGCCAAAAATATTTTCTTCAGTCATTAGCGGTGAAATTCCCAAGAACGCTTTCTTCCTTTTCAGTAGCGAATCTTTACCCGAATATATTTCCGAAAAAGAATTAAGTTCAATTGTTAGTAAATTACCGCCATTAACCGCCGCTTTTCAATTAAAAAGTTTACTGGAAAAAATAAATAGTCATATATCTTTTTTTGGCGTTATTATAAAAAGCGCTTCCGAATTAGATATTAAAGATTTACAAGATGAAATACGCGAACCAGTTAACGCTCATAGTTCAATTTCTTCCTTAAAAAATACTGAAAAGAAAACCGAAGAAATGTTAGCAACTAGGGGTCTAGTAAACTTTACTAGAGTCTCAAGCAAGTTTAGAGAATTATTAAAAGGCTTCCGCGGAGTTAATAAAGAAAATTTAAAAGTAATTAATCGGTTACATCTAAATAAAAAAAATGAGGAAGAGCTTGAAATAAAAACTGAAGTAGGACTTGAGAAAAAAGTAGAAATTGAGATAAAAGAAATAGAAGTAAAAAAACTAGAACCAAAAGTTGAGATAGAAAGAAAATCAAATAAGATTCCTGATTTTGGTATCATTAGAACTTTAGGTGCGGTTAAACAAGATTCAAATGTTTTAAAGGAAAAGTTTTCTTTCAAAAAAAGCGACGCCGGCCTTTTTTCAAAATTCAAATTTGGTGGCTCTATTTTAAATATATTTGATATTTTTAAACTTAAAAACGCAAAATTATCGACTAAAAATAGAATCTTAATTATTTCCCTGCCCCTGATTGCTATTGTTTTAATCTTGAGCATTAACTCAATTAAACAAAAAAATAATCACCTTGCCCTTGAAGAGAAATTTGCTGAAATTACCAGAGAAATAACTCGTCAGGAAAACATGATCGAGGCGAAGATGCTATATGATGATCGCGAAGGCGCCTCTGCCTTATTAACTGAAGTAAATAATTTAATTGCTGAGTTACCAAAAGATTTAAAAAATAAAGAGGCACTTTATGAAGAAATAAATAAAAAGGCTTCGGAAATTCAAGAAAGAATTTATCGAATTAGTCGAATCTTAAGTAGTGAAAAACTCTATGATTTCACTGAGCTTGGTATTAAAAAATTATCATTTTTAGAAGGCAGTCTTTATGCCGCTAACAGTAATGGAATTTTTAAATTAGACGGCAGTGAAAATCCGAAGAAAATTGAAACTGAAGAAAATATAGATAACTATAATATTAAAAATCATAATTATAACAATAATAATTATTTAGCTTTTTTCAACAATCAAAAAATTACAACTCTAAATATTAAAAGCGAGGCTTTAACCAATGCGACTGTTAGTGGTTATGAGGCTGAAAATGGTCTAATTAGTTTTGCTCTTTACTCAACCAATCTTTATTTACTTGATAGAGAAAATAATGAAATTAAAGTCCATAGAAAATCTGGCACTAATTATGGTGCTGGTTCAAACTGGCTCAAAGAAAGTGCTGATTTAAGTAAAGCTCAAGATTTTTATATCGACGGCTCTATTTATATTTTAAATAATGATGCTTCGGTCTTAAAATATTATACCGGTCAAAAACAAGATTATAGAGCTTTGGCACTTGAACCTTTAAGCTCAAATTTTACAAAAATTATTGGTACTGATACAAAACTTTATCTATTAAGTTCTAGTGAAAAACGAATTGCTGTCTTAGATAAAAATAGTGGCGCCCTACTAAATCAATATATTTTTGAAGACCTAAATAGTATTGATGATTTCGCAATTGATGAGAAAAATAAAACTTTTTATTTCTTAAGCACTAATACTTTAAGTAAAGTTGTAATAGAGTAGAATAAAATTTAAACAAGTCCTTGGGCAATCATGCTATCAGCCACTCTTTTAAAACCAGCAATATTAGCTCCTTTAATATAATCAATTCCCTGATCTGTTTTTCCGTATTCTATTATTTTATTATGAATAGAGACCATAATGGTTTTTAATTTTTCATCAACCTGTTCCCGACTAAATCTTAAACCCATACTATTTTGGCTCATTTCTAAGGCAGAAACAGCAACTCCACCAGCATTAACTGCTTTAGCTGGAGCAAAAATTATGCCATTATCAACAAAAAATTTTACCGCCCCTAATTCACTTGGCATATTAGCACCTTCGGCAATCATCTTAACGCCGCCATTTTTTAAATCCTTAGCATCGTCTAAAATTATTTCATTTTGTGTAGCACAAGGAAGGGCAATGTCGGCTTGAATTGACCAAGGCTTCTTCCCCGCTAAATATTGAAAAGAATTTTGACCATCAAGTTGAGATAAGTCAGCTCTTATTTTGTTTTTTAAATTTTTAATAAGTTCTAAATCCTCAATTTTTATTCCTTCTGCTTTATAAATTGTGCCAAGAGAGTCAGACATAGTTAAAACTTTAGCGCCAAGATTAATGGCTTTTTCCGCCGTGTATTGAGCAACATTACCAGAACCAGAAATAAGAACTTTTTTATCAGCTAAAGAATCTCCTCTTACCTTAAGCATTTCTAATAGAAAATAAATAATTCCATAACCAGTCGCTTCCGTTCTAATATCGCTTCCACCCCAATCCAAACCTTTTCCAGTTAAAACGCCGCTAAAATTATTTTGTAATTTTTTATATTGTCCAAAAAGGTAACCGATTTCCCTAGCACCAACGCCAATATCTCCTGCTGGGACATCGGTTTCCGCTCCTATATACCTAAATAATTCCGACATAAAACTTTGGCAGAAACGCATTATTTCAGCATCTGATTTGCCTTTAGGATCAAAATCGCTACCACCCTTGCCTCCGCCAATAGGTAGGCCGGTTAAACTATTTTTAAATATTTGCTCAAAACCCAAAAATTTTAAAATACTTAAATTAACACTTTGATGAAATCTTAAACCGCCCTTATAAGGACCGATTAAACTACTAAATTGAACTCTAAAACCACGATTAACTTCTATCTCGCTATTATCTCTCATCCAGGGAACGCGAAAAATTATTGTCCGTTCCGGCTCCACTAATCTTTCTAAAACTTTATGTTCAAGGTAAATCGGATTTGTATTTAAAAAATCAGACAAAGACAAAACCAGTTCTTCAACTGCTTGAATAAACTCATTTTCATTTGGATTTTTTAGTTTTAAAGCCTCCATAAAGGCTTTTTCATTAAACTGCATACATTAGAAGGTTATTTTTTATGCTTAGTCTTAAGATCTTTTTCTTTTTGACGCTTTTTAATATCAACTTCAATAATAACATAACGCCCCTCATCTTTTTCTCTATCAAGTTTGACATCAACCGTCTGCTTAAGGAGATGTTGAGCGACAACGACGCCTCTTGAGCCGTCAACATTAACTCTCGTTCCGATGGCTGGTAAATTTTTAGATAACTCCTTATAACCTTCATTTTCATAAGAAAGACAGCACATCAGACGCCCACACATCCCAGAAATTCTATCGCTACCACGGTGAACCACTTGCTGCGCCTCAGCCATATCCGAGCCAATAGAGATAAATTCAGTCATATAACCACAACAACAAAGACCGCGCCCACAAGGACCACAATCACCACTAATCTTTGCTTCGTCACGACTGCCAATTTGTGTTAAACGAATATTGGCACCTAATTTCGTTGCCAATTCCTTAACTAAAACTCTAAAGTCAACTCTAAGATCAGAAATAAAAGCAAAGTTATAACGATTACCATTACCAGAAACATGAACATCAACTAGCTTCATATTTAAATTATGGTGAATAATTAATTCGCGGCACAAGCTTAAAGTCTCCTCCTTTTTTTCAGGAGAACAAACTGAAGAAAGATCTTCATAAGTAACCTTTCTCAAAATTGGCTTAAGATTATCATTATTTTCAGCCTCAAAAATTGTTGAAACTTTCCCAGTTTCTTGACCAAGCTCAGTTTCAACCACAACGCAGTCGCCAACCTTAATATCCGAATCGGAAAGGGAAAAATCATAAGATTTATCCCAAGGGGCAAATTTTACTTTGGCGATACGCATATTTATTTAAAGACTAAAAACCGACCTTGGACAAGGTTTTTAGCGTGAATATAAAATTAATTAGCAAGAGTAAAGCGAATAAATTTAATTACTTTAGCCTCGCCTAAAAGATCCTTGATTTTTTTCTTATCGTCTTTAATTGATTCCTGTTCAACTAAACAAACCTCAGAATAGTATTTACCCATCTTACCCTCAACAATCTTATCAATCATTGCCTCTGGTTTACCCTCTTTTAATAATTGTTCTTTATAGATTTCTTTTTCTTTTTCTAAATCTTCAGCCTTAACTTCGCTAGGATAAATATATCTTGGGCTAGCAGCGGCAATTTGCATCGCTACTTCGTAAGCCAAATCTTTTTTATCAGCTTGATCTAAAGCAACTAAAACACCAATTTTACCACCTAAATGAGAGTAAATAGCCACTGTTTCTCCATTTAAAATTGCAAAATTTTTAATTCCCATCTTTTCGCCAATTGTTCCACTTAAGGTATCAATTATTTCTTTGATCGTTGAACCTTCTGCTTCAGAACTTAAAAGCGCTTCTAGGTCAGCCGGCTTTTTAGTTTTAATAGTTTCTAAAATTAAATCAGCCATCTCTTGAAATTTTTCATTTCTAGAAACAAAATCAGTCTCGGAATTAAGTTCAACTATATAACCTTCAGTTCCGTTTTCATTAAGAGCAAGTTTAATTACGCCTTCATTAGTTTCACGATCACCTCTTTTAGCGGCTTTTGCTATTCCCTTCTTGCGTAAAATTTCGACCGCCTTATCTAAGTCATTGTCAGCTTCTTTTAAAGCTCTTTGACAGTCAACCATCCCGGCACCAGTTCTCTCTCTTAATTTTTTTATAAGTTCCATATATTTTTTTGTTAACTTAATTTATTTTTTTAGTCTGCTAATTTATTTTTTAGCACTTAAAATAGCATCCTTAACCGCTCCCAAAATTAAATCTATTGTTTTAGTTGAATCGTCGTTGGCTGGGATTGGATAGTTTGCTAATTCCGGGTTAACGTTTGTATCACAAACAGCAATAATAGGAATATTTTTTTGGATTGCTTCACGAACAGCAGTTTCCTCTTCTTTAATATCCCAAACAAATAAAGCGTCCGGAGTTTTAGTTAAAGAAACTAAACCAGCAACTCTAACTTCAAGTTTTTTAATTTCTCTATCAAAATCTAATCTTTCTTTTTTTGTATATTTTTCAAGTTTTCCGGCAGCCTTCTTCTCAGTTAAATCTAAATATTTTTTCACTGATTTTTTAATTACTAAAAAGTTAGTAATATAACCGCCCAACCATTTTCCGACGACATAAGCTTGGCTAGCTTCAATCGCCATCTTTTTCATCGGCTCAGAAACTTGACTCTTAGTACCAACGAAAAGAATTTTTTTATCTTCCTTAACTAACTTTTGAATAAATTCTAAAGCCTCACTTAATTTTTCACGACTCTTTCTTAGGTCAATAATATAAAGACCATTTTTAGCGGTAAAGATAAAAGGCTTCATCTTCGGGTGCCAACGATTAGTACGGTGGCCGAAATGCATCCCTGCTTTCAACATTTCTTCAATACTTGGTAAATTTACCATATTTTTTCTTTTTTTGATCCCTCCAACCTAAAACGGCAAAGGGTTCTTTTTTTACTTCTAGCTCCGGCCCCCGAAGGGGAAGAAAAATAAGCCGAAAACACCAAAAAATAGGCCTTTTCGGACTTAAGAGCTATGATTATTTATTATGTGCTTATTTTATAGGGTTTTTAGACTTTTGTCAATAATATATTTCAGCCAATATCAATTTTCCACAGGGCTAGTTTTGGCTAAATAGAGGCTGTTATTTTCTTAATTTAACAAATTATCATTCAATAAGAAGTCTAAAATATGATAATGTTTCACCCCTTTATAATCATCACCTATAAGCTTGTCCATAGAAACGACTATTTTTTGATAGTTATCCCGAATTTCTAAGAGATTCCCAAATTCTCTATCTTTAATCGCCTGATTACTAATTAAATAAGCAACTTGAATATACATTCTCTTTCCTTCTTTTTCAGCCACGAAATCAATTTCTTTATTTTCTAATTGTCCCACATGAATCTTAAATCCCAAGCGTAATAAATGTGAATAGACTAGATTTTCTAACATTTGGCTGATATCTGTCGCCTTGTAACCAACCAAAGAATTTCTCAGCCCCAAATCCTCAAAATAATATTTTTCATTGATCTCAAAAATCTTTTTCCCTTTAACATCCGCTCGATTAACTTCACGAATAATAAAACTAGAACAAAGATAGGATAAATAATCTAAAATTTTATTAGGCGTTGTTTGAGTTTTTTGTGATTTCAAAAAGTCACTAATTTTCTTGGCTGACACTAAAGAACCAATATTATCGGCGACATATTCTAAAAGCCTGTTAAGAAAATTAATATTTCTTATATTAAATCTAGCAACAACATCCTTCAAAACAATTGTATTATAAATACTTCGCAAATAACCATAAGCAATCTCATCATTGAGTTTTAAATTAGATAAAAATGGCAAACCGCCATAACGAATGTATTTTAAAAGCGTCTCTTCCCCTGCTTTAAGATTATGAAATTGTAAAAATTCTTTAAAAGACAAGGAATGGATAGGGATTTCTAAATATCTGCCAGATAAGCCAGTGGCAATTTCCGAAGAAAGCAATCTAGCATTACTCCCAGTACAATAAATATCAAAAATTTTCTTAGCGGCTAAATGGCGCAAGGCTTTTTCAAAATTTTCAATTTCCTGAATTTCATCAATAAATAAATAATTTTTTTCCTTTTTAATAATTTTTTCTTCTGCATAAGAAATTAAATCTTTATGACTTACAATTTCATCAAACTCATTTTCCTCCTTATTAATATAAACGATGTTTGCTTTTTTATCTTTCTTCTTTATTTCATCCATTAATTGCCATAAAATATAACTCTTACCAACTCGACGCTGGCCGATAAGAACTTTAATTAAATCTGAGCCAATAAATGGCCTGATTTTATTTAAATAATATGGGCGTTTTTGATATGTTTTAATCATACTTAAATTAATTATAATTTTTTAATATATTTTAAGTATACTTAAAACTCATACAAAAGTAAAGAGTGCGATATCTCAATCATAGCAAACCCCTCCTCAAGAAAAATTAAATCAAAGCTTAAGAAAAAATAAAATAAAAAAAGCCCTGTCCTCTAATAGATCTACAGGCAGGCAAAGCCCCAAACTAAAAGACCCTCATCAAAATGATGAGGGTCTTAAGAAACAAATCCTATAAATCATCAAAATTACTATTAGAAATTCCCAGCCCTAAAATTCGCATCACACTAAAAGCATCAGCGGGGCGACCAAGAAAATATCTTTTACCATCATCTGGATTTATATACCAAGCCTCGCCATTTCTTTCTACATCTAAGAATATCTTACCGGCATGAGTTTTTGCGAAATTTAAATCATGTTTTATTTTTACTGACTCAAGGCTTAAAGGATTGTAACCATTTAATAACTCCTCATAGTCATCATAGCCATCCCCGTCACTATCTTTCTTGTTCTTATCAGTCCCAATAGCATCCTCAAATGCATCTGGTAATTTATCCCCATCGGAATCTAAACCAGAAAGATTACTTAATCCCAAAGGAATTTTATCTAAATTAAGGCTTGTTATTCCGACCCCCTGATTTCGCATCACAGCAAAAGCATCATCCGGGCGACCTAAATAATTAATAGTGTTATTTACTGGATTTATATAATAAGCCTTGCCAGCATCCTCAACTTTTATAACTATTTTACCCTTTAACCTTGAGTTCAAAGTTGATGGCTTATTCTGAGTTTTAGACTGGCTAAGCTCCTCCGACTTATTAATATCTTTTTCCGTAGTTGGGGCTGGGGTCGTGATTGGAACTGGAGTCAAAACCACAGGCTCCGTTTTTTTTGCTAGTAAACTAAAAGAAGATAGCATATGATTAAAATCAGCAATCGTTTTTTCATAAAAAACTTTATCATCTCCGTAATAATTAAAACTAATAATTATTATATTATCTCCGGTTTTAATATGATATTCCCTATTATAACTAATAATCTTAGAATCATTATCTGATTTCATCAAATATTCGAGCATTACTATATTTTTCAGCTCATCACTCAAGTTAAAATTATCGCTTGATTCTAAAAGTTCAATCTGAAGATTTACGAATTTTAATGACTGTCTAATTACTTCATTTTTTCTACTCCAATTTTCTATATATTCTTTATTGCTCATTTCCTTAGTCTCCGCACTATTTTTTTTGATTCCAATATCGGCAAAGACGCCACTATCAACTTTTGACACAAGAAAAAGAGGACTTGTTATGTCATTTTTTTCAGAAAAAACCCAATTATCATTACTGGTAATAAAAAACTTTGGATTATTGTGAGAATATTCCTTGGCCTCATTAGCTCTAGCGGTCTCATTTATAACTAATGAGCTTATAATATTATCAACAATATCTTTATCCTTATTATCATAACCATAGTCAAGGGTAATATCAAAAAGATAGTTACCAACTGGTACTAAATAAGTTTTAAGATTCATTGACATAAAAAAATAGGAGATTTTTTTAGCTGGGTGCCCAGCAATATTGACAACCTCACTTTTATCAATAGAAGTGAGCCCGGAAAGCATTTGTTCATGAACACTTCGTCTAAAAAACCCGTCTATATCAATTATTCGTGCTTGATAAGGGACTTTAGAAATATGTATTGAAACTAATCCCCCCTCATCATCACCACTTTTTTCAATAAATAGATCACTCTCCCCATTATAATCAAACACCCAATCAGCTGGTTTTGTTATTGAAAATAGCGGATCTTTATTTTCAAATTTATCGCTTTTGCCTAAAGTGATATCTTTCTTAGTAAAGTTAATTATTTTATCAGAAAGATTATTATTTACTTCAGATTTATTGCTATTTAAATCAATCCAATCAACTAGAGAACTGGCACTTATTATATAACCAAGACTACCAAGAAAATCAGAAGCAACCTCAGTTGTAATACCAACAACATCGCCGTTTTTATCAATTGCTGCGCCGCCAGAATTACCAAAAGAAATAACAGCATCAGTTTTAATCCATCTTATATTATTTCTATCAACTTTCCCGCTAACTGATCCGCTAGTTATAGTAATAGTATCACCTCCTATTCCTGGAAAACCGAAAGCAGTAATTTGATCACCTGTTTTTGTATTATCAATTCTATTTAAATTTAAAAAAGGGAAAGTTTGAAGATTGTTTAATTCAGGAATATTTTGTATTTTTAATAAAGCAACGTCAAGGTCTTTATTGTGAGCGATTAATTTTGCAACATATGAACAATCTGGTTTTTCATCAGAATTATCTACTAAACAAATTTGGTATGCGCTCTCCTTAATGGAATTGTTTAACTCTTCATTCTCAATAACAACATGATAATTTGTTAAAATCATTCCGTCCTTACTAATAATTATTCCCGAACCCTCAGCTGTCTTTTTTAAGAAATAATCCTCATTCAAAGAAAATGTTTTTATTTTCACAATAGACTTATAAGCATAATTGTCAACATTAACTACTTCCTCTGCGCTAGTTGTGTTTACAAATGAAATTAATAAAAACAAAGAAAATAAAACTAAACAAAATCTTTTCATATTTTTTTAAATTTTAGAATAAATTATGAATATGTAAATTATATTACACTTTCTTCTTCATGTATAATCTAATGAATAAAAAAGTTTACAGCTGATAAAACTCCTTACTCAAGCGATTATAGTCTATTGCCTTAAGATTATAGCTTTCAACCTTAGCTCTATATACTTTTAAAAGCTCATTATATTCATTAACTAAAGCATTAAATTCCTGAACCAAAGCATTGTATTCCGTATTTTTATCCTGACTTAAATAGATATCAATTTGCGCTTTCATTAAATTTATTTCTACTTCTTTAGCAGTTAAATCAAGCTCTAATGCTTTAGCTTCAGCCGGCATGGTTTGTAAATCTTGGTTTAATTGTTTTAAGGCCTCAACTCTTAATCTTAAATTATAAATTCCATTATAGCTTTGTCCGCTTGATTTTTGATAAATTTCAATTGTGCCCAAAGGCGTATCATTAAAAAGATTAGAAAAATTTGAAGCACTAGTAAAAGCTAGTCCGCCATCAATACTTTGTGGAATTACTCCAAGTGGAAAATAATTTGTTGTTTCAACAAAACAATAGCCCGATCCGCGAACCGAATATTCAAGCGGACAACTTAAGCCAAGAGCGGAATGGTTAATATCGGGAAAATCTAAAATCGCCCCGCCATAACCAAGCTCGCGAATAAGAGCTAGAGCTAAAAAGGTTTTATCGGAACAAACTCCTTTCTTTAAATAAAGGCTTTCATAAGGATAAAAAGGATTAGTACTTAAACCATTTTCAATCTTACTATAATCATAGGAAATATACTGAATAAGCGCAAGTAAGTATTCAAGTAATTCATCCTCAGTCCAATTCTTAGAATTTGCAACTTCCCTGCCTTTAGCAACTAAATCTTTAATTGAATCGTCGCCGTTTTTAAATTCTAAAAAAATTCCGTAAAAAGCATCACGAAAATTTGCCGGCTTATTATTAGATTGGTAAGTTAAAACTTTAGCTGAGCTTTTATAAGCTTCATAAAGAGAGGAAGATAAATTTAAAGTTAAAGATTGATTTTCATTTTTATATTTAAAAGAAAAATTTTTACTAGAGTCTTTTATCCAGGTTTGTGACTCTGATATGATTTTAGCTGGAACTTCCTCAGCTCTAACTTCAACCTGATTTTGGCTAATATTTTCCGTTAAACTACTAGAAACCGGAGCGCTTGTCGGTGCTACTTTAATTTTATTTAAATCATTATTAGTTATCCCCAGCCCCAAAGAACGCATTAAATAAAAAGCATCATTAGGGCGGCCTAAATAATATAGTTTTAAATCAAGGGGATTAACATAAAAAGCTTGGCCTTTGTCTTGAACTTGAAGTAAGATTCTACCAGAAAGCCTAGCGGGTGCTTTCGTCTTTTGATAATTACCAATATCATAATTAGAGGCACCAAGACCCAAAGAACGCATTAATTCAAAAGCATTTTCTGGTCGACCCAAATAATAACGCGAGCTATTAAGAGGATTAATATACCAAGCTTCACCATTAGCTTGAACTTGGAGCAAGATTCTTCCGTCTAAAGTCGCTGCTAAAACTTGTGAGGGCAAGACAAAAGACACTAATAAGAAAAGTACTAGAGAAAAAAGTAATTTTTTATTCAGCCGAATTCTTAAAAAATTCACGACGCGGCTGGCTTGGCAAGTGATTAGTGTCATTGATATAAATTATTTTTATAAAGCCATCCCTATCAATTACAATTTCACTAATTGAAGACTGAAAAATTTCCATTGACAGAAAACCAATAATATCAGCATTCAAAATTCCCGACAATAAACTTCTTATTAAATTTCCGTGACAAAAAACAGCGATGCGCTTATTTTTATTCTCTCTATAAATACGAGCAAAAACTCGTCTGACATCGGCTTGGATTTTATCAAGCTCTTTATCGAAATATTTATGCCCTTTAAATCGTTTCTTGCGATTATCTTCGGACATTTGGAAAAATTTAATATTTCGCCAATGAGCCCAATGAATTTCATCTAAGCCATCTTCGACTATTGCTAGCTTGCCAGTTTTCTTTAAATAATCTTTAGCAGTTTCTTGAGCGCGCTTAATACTGCTTGTATAAACTTTATCTATTCCCATCTTTAAAAGTCTATCAGTTAAAAATTTTCTTTGTCTTAATCCGTTTTTCGATAAAGGCAGTAGCCGATCACCAATTTTTTTCTGCAAATCATAATCAGGGTGGCAATGTCTAATTAAAAGAATCTCCGTATAAGGCGCGGATGTTTTTGGCTGAATCTTACTATAAGGATTTTTTTTAGATTTAGTCTTTATTTGTAAACTTTCTTTCATTTTTATCATTTTTTTAATAATATCTCAATTAAATGGAGATTATAAAAACTTATGACTCGCTTTTTGCCAATCAACTAAGTTTTTAAGAATCGCCTCTAAATAATCAGCGCGACGATTTTGATAATCTAAATAATAAGAATGTTCCCAAACATCAATTGCGACAAGCGGTTTTAAACCTAGAGCTAAAGGGTTTTCTCCGTTTGGGGTTTTTAAAATTTTAACTGAATCTCCATCCTTAACTAACCAAACCCAACCACTACCAAATTGCGATAAAGCCAAAGTTTTAAATTCTGTCAAAAAATTATCCCAAGATTCAAAACTAGCTTCAATCGCAGAAAGTAATTCGCCTTGAGGAATATTTGCCCCTATCCCGACTTCTTTATCAGCTGGTTTTAAACAATCCCAAAAGATATTGTGATTATAAACTTGAGCAGCGTTATTAAAAATCGCGGAAAATTCTGGCTTAGACGTTGTCTTAATGACAATTTCTTCTAAGCTCAAGTCCTCCATTTCCGTCCCAGTAACTAGTTTATTTAGATTATCAACGTAAGCTTGATGGTGTTTACCATAATGAAAACTTAGGGTTTTCTCTGACATATGAGGCTCTAAGGCCGATAACTCATAGGCTAATTTATTTAAAGTAAACATATATTTATTATTAAGGATTTATTAAAAGCCTTCAAAAGAAAGCTTAAATAATTATAGCAGGAAAATAAGATATAACCAAATTAAGCATTTTGCACGACCTTGACTTTTTTTGATTTTTAGCATAGACTGTATTTGATAATCGTAACTTAAAAATTATAAATTAAAAAAAGGACAAGAAAAAATGACTAAAAAAGAGCAAAAACTGGCCATAATTATGCCGGGGACACAAAAAGACCTTTTTACTGGAGCCTTAATTGTGCTAAAAGAATCTTTATTAAAAAATTTTCCAAATTTTGATGTAAATAAGAACTGTTTTGTAATTCTTAACAATAACAATGACTTATCCAAACTCGATCTTGAAGACTACAACAAAATTGTAGTAGTTGACCCGAATAATAAGTTAATAAAAATTGAGGAATTTATTGTTAAAAATTGCTACCGAAAAGTGGCACAAAAGTTTTCTTGGTTCTTGGGAAAATCAACCAAAATACCAACTATGAAAAAGTTTTTTGGGGAAAATAGTGTTCATATATGTAATGAACACTATTTCCACTCTAAATCCATGCCTCTAGGTGATTATGAAATGGTTCTAATGGGCGCTATTTACACTTTAACCTTTGGAATAGTTGATAGCTGCCCAAGAACGAAAAGGGTAGCAGAAGCAATTAATATTGCTAAGTTTAAAGACAAAGAAGTTGCTTCAGGTCCAATTTTTTTAGAAAAGACTATTAAGCAGTTATTTCTTGAGCTCATTACAAAAAGTGAGTCTCCTTTAATAGCTGATTTAATTTCTGAATTCAGGCTGCTAAAAGAAGCCGAAAGAAAAGCAAAAAGGACAAAAATTGAGCATCCAACGCTCGGATTGCTCAAAGTTGTAAAACCTAAAAAAGGTTCAATCACTCAAAACAAAAGTTTTTTTGAAAAAGGCTTTCAATTAGGCTACAGTGCGGTTGCTGTCAGATCAGCAAACAATAGTCAGGAATACGAACTTTGCCTTAAAAATAACCTTGCCAAAAAAATTGCTGATGAGATTCCCGCCATTAAACGCATTAATGGCTGTCGATTTATCGTGAGTAAAGAATTTTTAATTCAAGAGCCGGAAATAAAATAGATCTGACTCAAAAGAAAAAAAATAAGAGAATAAAGACCTTAGTCTAAAAGACAGGTCTTTTTTTTAATTGTTTTTAATACTATAATAGGAATATGATAAATATATTTACAGTTAGCATAAGGTTATATGCTTGATTTAGAAATTGAAAAAGAATATTTTGCTAAAGGCGCTACTTGTGTTGCCGGGGTTGATGAAGCCGGTCGCGGACCTTTAGCTGGCCCCGTTGTTGCTGCCTGCGTAATTATTGAGGCTGATTTTAAAATTGATAGTCCGGAATTAGAAATGGTCGCTGATTCAAAAAAATTAAGCGCAAAAAAAAGAGAAATGCTTTTTAGTGTAATTAAAGAAAAAGTTACTTCGGTTGAAATTAGCGTGATAAATAATGAAGTGATAGATAAAATTAATATTTTAAAAGCTTCCCTTTTTGCAATGAAAAAGGCTATAAAAAAATCTGGTTTGAAACCAGACATTGTTTTAGTTGATGGTAATCAAAAAATTCCTGACTTAGAAACCAGACAAAAAACAATTATTGATGGGGACGCTAAAGTTTTTGTCATTGCCGCCGCCTCAATTATTGCTAAAGTTAGCCGAGATTTTTTGATGACTGAAGTTGCTAAAAAATATCCAGAATACGAATTTGCTCGTCACAAAGGTTACGGCACGAAACTTCATTTAGAAAAACTTAAAGAATTTGGCCCCTGTCCTATTCATCGTCAAAGTTTCAGACCGGTTAGAGATTTAAAGCCTAAAATTTAAGATTTAAACCTGAAATTTAAAGTTTAAAAACTTCCTCTTCCCCGCTTCTCATATCCTTAATTTTATAAATCCCCTTCTCCGCTTCCTTTTCTCCAAGAATAATAAGTTTAGTTATTTTTTTCTTATTAGAAAATTCTAGAGCTTTACCAAGTTTTTGTTCCTCAAGCCCGACTAAAATGTTGTTCTCTTTTAATCTTAATTTTTTAGCAAGGCTATCAACTTTAGAACTTAATTCTTTTTTTAAGAGTGGGAAAAAATAGCTATCCTGAGCTTCGGCTAGGTTTTCTGGAATTAATTTCCAGTTCTCTAAAAATAATTTTGTCGTTTCATCCCCAGGAGCAAAACCAATGGCGGGAAAATTACTCTCACCAAAAATTTCTGCCAAACCATTATAACGACCGCCACCAAAAATTGCCCGATTATTCTTAGGGTTTTTATCAAAAACTTCAAAAACAATACCGTCATAGTAATCAAAGCCACGAATAATAGCTGGGTCAAATTCAATAAAGTCTCCATAACCGAGCTCAGTTAAAGAAGTAATTAAATCTTTTATTTCTTGATAAGCTACTTTTAATTTGGCTGAACTATTTATTAAATCTTTAAAATCTAAGTCCGCTTCTCCGCCCATAAAATCATTAAGGGCTTTTATTTTATCTTTCTCTAGACCAATAATAAATAAACGGTCTTCAAATTCTGATTTTTCAAGTTTTGCTTTTTTATCTAAAATTCTAAAGAAATCAACTTTTTTATTTTTATCAAGACCAAGAAAATTAAAAAATTCTTCTAATAATTTTCGACTATTCATTTTTAAAACAAAAGATTCTGCCGGAGCATTAAATTCCAACATTATATCAAGCGCAAGTTTAATTATCTCTTCATCGGACCGAGCACTATCAGCGCCAAAAATATCACAGTTAAGTTGCCAGAATTCACGATTACGACCACGTTGTGGCTTTTCATTACGAAAAAAATTAGCAATTGAAAAAAGCTTTAAAGGCTTAGGGCTTGATTTATATATTTTAGAAACCATTCGCACTACTGAAGGCGTCATTTCCGGGCGAACAGCTAATTCCCTATCGCCCAAATCTCGAAAAACCAATAATTCTTTACCACCAATATCTTCACCTGATTTAGCTCGATAAACATCGGCCGACTCAAATAAAGGGGTTAAATATTCTTCAAAACCATAACGAAGACAAACTTGTCGCCAAGTATCAAAAATATATTTTCTCACTAAAAACTCCTCCGGCAACCAGTCGGAAGTTCCTTTAAGCTCTTGATTTGATAGTTTTTTAGGCATATTTTATATTTTTCTTTTAAACTACTTAAATATTAGCACTCAAAAGCTATTTTAACAAGATTGAGCTAGTTTTTAGCACTCAAAAGCTATTTTAATAAGATTGAGCTAGTTTTTAATATTTAGATTGTTTTGATAATAATTTTAAGTATTTTTAAGTAGTTTTTTGTTAGAATCTAAGAACTAAATATAATAATTAAAAAACTTATGAAAATCTTAATTATTGATGATGAAAAAGACATCGTCTCTTTCATTAAGCGTGGTTTAGAGAAGGAGCTATTCTTAGTTGAGAGCGCCGAGGATGGCTTTCGTGGCTCTTTTTTAGCAAGAACGGGAAACTATGACTTAATTATTCTTGACTATCTCCTGCCAAAAATGAACGGGGCTGAAGTTCTTAAGGAAATAAGAGCGGATGGCAATAAAGTCCCCGTCTTAATGTTAAGTGTTAAAGGAGAAATTGAAAGCAAAAGAAAACTTTTTGAGTTTGGAGCTGATGATTATTTAAGTAAGCCTTTTTTACTTGAAGAATTAATTTTAAGAGTTAAGGCCTTATTAAAAAGACCAGCTCTTAAATTTGAAGAAGTAATTATTATTGATGACTTAATTCTTGATAAAGGAAATAAAACAGTTAAGCGAGGTGATGAAGAATTATATTTAACGAAAAAAGAATATTGCTTACTTGAATATTTAGTAGATAATAGTGGAAAGATAATTTCTCGCAGCGAGCTTCTTGAGCATGTTTGGGACTATAATGCTGATCCTTTTTCTAATTCAGTCGAAACCCATGTCGCCAGTTTAAGAAAAAAATTAAATAAAAACAAAAACCGCGACCTAGTTCATACTTTTAGTGGTCGCGGTTATAAGTTTGCTTTGAATAAATTAGGATAAAAGTTTTATTAAAAATTTTCTTAATAATCCCTCAATTTCTCGAGTCCTTTAAGTTTTCTGATTTTTTCTAGAGCCTTTGATTCAATTTGACGAATACGTTCACGAGTAACTTCAAATTCACGACCAACCTCTTCTAAAGTATGGGCAACACCATCAAGTAAACCAAAGCGCATTTCTAAAATTTTCTGTTCGCGCGGAGATAACTGAGCCACAATATTTTTAACATAATCTTTAAGTATTTGTAAGGCGGCAGCTCTATCTGGAGTAACATTTTTTACATCCTCAATAAAGTCCTCTAAAGTAGAATCATCGCCATCATCACCAATAGTTGTTTCAAGCGAGATTGTATCCTGAGAGATTTTCATAATATAACGAATCTTCTCAACTTCCTCTCCCATCTCAGAGGCAATTTCATCAGCTAAAGGCTCACGGCCTAATTCTTGAATTAAATTTCTTTGGATTTGTTGGAATTTATTAATCGTCTCAACCATATGAACCGGAATTCTAATTGTTCGTGATTGATCAGCTAGAGCGCGAGTAATCGCTTGTCTAATCCACCAAGTCGCATAAGTTGAAAATTTATAGCCTTTACGATATTCAAATTTTTCAACTGCTCTAAATAAACCAATATTTCCCTCTTGAATTAAATCCAATAAACTCATCCCCTTAGCACCAGCAAATTTTTTCGCAATTGAAACAACTAAACGCAAATTAGCTTCAATAATTCTTTTTTCCGCCTCCTTATCGCCCTTCTCTTTTCTTTTCGCCAATTCAACTTCTTCCGCACCAGATAAAAGAGGGACTTTACCAATCTCTTTTAGATACATTTGCACCGAGTCGGCGCTTAATTTTGATAAATCAATACTAACCGCCGCCTTCCCACCATCCTTTAATCTTTGCACTTCATCTTTATTTCTTTTGTCAATTGAATCCAAAATACGACCAGAATCCTCGGCCACCTTAATTCCAAATTTATTTAATTCCCCTAAAAAGACATCATATTCGTAAACATAATGTTCAACTTCAGGGAAAAGATAAAGCAATTCAGTTTCAGTTACAAAACCACGCATCTTTCCTTTCTCAACTAACTTCGCTAATTTTTCTTCAGTCGGAAGAACCACTGGTTTTTCCACTTCTTTTCTTTCCGGTGCTTTAATTATTTTTAAATTTTTCACGCTAGTTTTTTTCAGCTCTTTTTTAACAACTTTAATAATAGGCTTAACTTTAGTAGCCTTTTTAACTGCTTCTTTTTTTGTAGTTTTAATATTTTTCACGCTAGTTTTTTTAATTTTTTTATCTTTTTTTACAGCTAAAACTTTGGGCCTTTTAAGCTTGCTAACTTTTTTTAACGCTTTTTTTAATGCTTTCTTTGGCGCTTTCTTTGGTGCTTTCTTTGGTGCTTTCTTTGGCGCCTTCTTTTTTAAATCTTTAGCCATATTATTTTAAATCCATTATTTTTTTCAACTCAGACATCAAAGAATTTAGTTTATCCTGATCACCATTACTTTCCGCTAAACTTATTTCTTGACGAAGAACTTCAATCTTTCGTCGTTGTCCATAGTTTTTTAAATCGCTAATAATATTTATTAACTGAGCCTTAAGCTCAGCTTGTTCCTGACCATAAAATTCTTTCTCTCCTAAAAGGGTTAAGTATCTAAATAAGCTAGTCTCAGCTTCATTATTAGACAAGTCTTCAAGAAAGTAATTATAGTCTAAGCTAGCGTTTTTATTATAATAGATAATTAATTTATTGTAAAATAAGGCTAAATTTTCCGCTAGCAAATATCCTGAACTTAAATTATTAACCGCATAAGAAATTAGTTCCGGCGCCTTGATAATTATTGCTAAAACCGTTTCACTTAATCTTTCTTCCCGACTTTTTTCTTTTGGTTTTTTAAATTCTTCAGTGTCTTTCTTTTTTTCATAACTATTTACCGGAGCTAAACCGTCCTTATAACGACGAAAAAATTCTTCTCTCACATCAAGCTCAGAAAAACCCAAATCATCGCTAACTTTTTTAAGCCAATAGCCCTGCTCCGTTTTATCAGGCAAAAGAACAATCATCTCAAACATCTTATCGCGAACTAAACTCTTATTTTCAAGTAATTTTAAATCCAATCCAGCCGATGAGCGTTCAAAATAATATTCTAAAATTGATTTAGCATTTTCAATTGGTTTTTTATAGTGATTTTCAAAATCATTAGCCCTATTTTCGCCGGCTAACTCAACACTGCGCTCAAGCTCGCCGGGATTATTTTTTAAAGATTCGTCTGGATCCTTGCCTGATGGTAAAGTAATAATTTTTACCTCCATCCCTTGAGCTAAGCATTCTCTAACCCCCCGATCAACCGCCATTTGTCCGGCCACGTCCATATCAAAGACTAGGGCAACTTTATTAGTAAAACGTTTAATTAAAGTAATCTGTTCTCTTGTTAAAGCCGTGCCCGAAGAAGCAACAACATTTTTAATGCCATGATTATAACAAGAAATTGTATCCATTTGTCCCTCAACAATAACAACTAAGTCTTTTTTTCTTATTTCTTCCTTGGCCTTATTAAGTCCGAACAATAAACGACTTTTATCATAAACTTCCGTTTGGGGACTATTAATATATTTACCAAATTTTTCCGTTGCTTCTTTAAGGGGATTAACTCGGGCAGTAAAGGCAACAATATTAGAATTTACATCCCAAATCGGAAACATTATTCTATCCCTAAAACGATCATAATAATTACTTCCTTGGGAAAATTTTTCTTTTTTAATAATTAAACCAGCTTTTAATATCTCCTCATCGCTATATTTATCTCCTTGCAATGGTCTCGCTTTTAAAAACTTATATAAAGAATCCCATGAGTCCGGACTATAGCCAATACGCCAAAGAGCGATTTTTTCTTCATTTAAGCCACGGCCTTCAAGATATTTTCTAATTTCCTTAGCCGACTCCGATTTGAGAACATATTCATAATATTTTCCGGCCAAATCTAAAATATCAATAATTCTGTTGCGCTTAGCTCTTTCTTTAACATCTTCCTGCTTTAAAACAACCCCGGTTTTATCAGCTAAAATTCTTAAAGCCTGAGGAAAAGATAGGTTTTCTTTTTCCATCACAAACGACAAGGCATCGCCGCCCTTACCACAACCAAAGCAATGCCAGATTTGTTTTTCTGGGGATATAACAAAAGACGGGCTCTTTTCGTTATGAAAAGGGCAAAGAGCCTGAAAATTCGCGCCAACCGCTTTAACATTAATATACTCGCGAATTAAGTCAACGATATCTATTTTTGATTTTATCTCCTCAATTTGAGACATATCTTAATTTTAGCTTAAAAATCTTAATTTTTACAATTTTAAAAAAAATAAAACTAAGTTCTAGCGGGCAATAAAAACTTACTTAGTCTTCTTGCCTCAGCTTCAACCATTTCCCCGTCATATTCAGCGTTATGTCGTTTTTGCCCTTCATAACCAGGTTTTTTTTGATCTAAATGAAGATTTAAAGCAACTAATTCCTCATTATTTTTAGTTAAGCTTTCCTCAACATAAATATGAAAACGGGGATAATGATCCCTGGTTAAGCGACGAGAAAAGCTAGTTTCGCCACTCTGTCGATCATTTAGCATAGCATAACCAGCTCTTTTTAGCCAGAGCTCAGGATTTTCTGATAATTGATATTTATAGGCTAAAAGTTTCATCGTTGTCTAAAAATTAAATATTTATAAATAAAGAAATTATATAAGCCAATCACTAAATTAACCACTATTTGTGATAATATGTACCAGAAACCAAAACGAACAACTAATAAATGCATCAAAATTCCATTAAGATTAAGTCCTAAAAAAGAGTTAGCTAAATAAACTGTTAATTGTCTTCCGGTATGTTTATGACTAAACTGTCTAAAGGTCCAACGTTTTTGTAAAAAGAAACTAACACAAAAGACTATGACAAAAGCAAGACTAGTAGACAAAACTAATCCGACGTTAAATAATCCGTGTAAAATGAATAAAAAAAGAATATCTAAAGCACTAGAAAATGTACCAGCCAATAAGAACTTTAAAAAAGACTTACGATAGTCGCAATAAGAATAAAAAATCGGCCAGTGAAAAGCAAAGCGATTTCTAACTTTAAAATATAAAGTATCAATTAATTCCATATTACTTATTAAGCCACTTAAGCAAATTCTGACTCTCTAAAAAGCGACTATTTTTATTAGCACTATTTAAAACTGAAACTACATATCCTTGGCCATATTCATCTTTAAATTCGCCAACAAAACAATAACCCGCTTCATTAATATAACCAGTCTTCCCACCCAAAGAAATTAAATCAAAATTCTCATCAGTTAATAAATAACCATCAGTTGATTCAATAATTTTTTCCCTACCCTTAATTGTCTGGTAACGATATTCCGGCAAGAGCATTGCCTCTCGTATTACCTGGTTTTTTCTGGCCTCCTTAAAAAGTAAAACTACTTCACGAGCAGTTGAAACATTTTCTTCGCTTAAACCAATCGGGTCCTTAAAATTTGTATTTAATAAATTCAATTCTTGTGCCTTAGCATTCATTCTTAAAACAAAGTCATCTTCTTCTAAGCCAAGCGCATGAACCAAGGCGAGGGTCGCCCCATTATCAGAAGCGATAAGACTTGTATAAAATAAATCTATTAATTTCAATTCATCACCTAAAAATAAATTAATTCGCCCACCCTCAACTCTGTCGTCATCCGTTATTTTATAAATTTTATTAAGATCAGGTTCTGCTTCTAAAAATATTATTGCCGTCATTAATTTAGTAATACTAGCAATCGGCTGGGCTTCATCAATATTTTTTGTATATAAGAAAGTTCTTTGCGCCTCAGAAAAAACTCCTGCTTTATCAGCACTTAAAGAAAAGTCATCTGGTAAATTTTCAAGTTCTATAATTGGTGCCGAGTAATAAAAAGACTGACTACCGCTAATTAGCCCAAAAAACATAATAATATTTAACAAAAAATTCAAAAGCATTTTAATTTAAAATTAAAGAGAGTAACCTTGCAACAACCTTTCTACCAATTAATAACTTAGAGTTCCCCAAGAAGTTCAGTTTCTTCATCATTTAAAAATCTGTCAGCAACTTTTAGAGACATCATTTTTTCAAAATCAGGTAACTCAGTAACCGAAGAAATTCCTAGAAAGCGTAAAAAATCTAAACTAACTAAATAAAAATTTTCATTAGTTTTCTTATCAAATTTTTCCTCAATTAGGCCTCGCAAAAGTAAATTACGAATAATTAAACTACAGTTAACTCCACGAATTTTTTCTAGTTCAGTTTTAGCTATCGGTCCGCGATAAGCAATAATTGTTAAAGCTTCTAAACTTGGCTGAGATAATTCACCACTAGTTTCATCCTTTAAATAATCTTTAATCAAAGCAGCGCTTTCCTCGCCGGTACTTAATTGATAATCTTTCCCCGCTTCAACTAAAGTTAAGCCGCTCTCCCTATTTTTATAATCAAGCTTTAATTCCGCTAAAGCCGCTTCAACCTCTTTAGCTTTAACACTACAAATAGAGGCGAGCTTAGAGCTTGATAAAGGTTTTAGGGAAACAAATAAAATTGCTTCTAGACTTGCTTTTAAATTCATATAATAAATTATTTTAAATTATTATTTGTCATCCAAGGTTAAACTATATTCATCATTGTCTTCCTCTTCATGAATATTATTGATATTAATCATAATTTCGCTAAATAGATCTCCCTGCTCAAAATATAATTCCTTTTGTTTAGCTAATTCTAAAACTGCTAAGAAACTAACAATTACCTCCGTCCGACTTTTTGCTTCTTTTAGTATTCGTGAAAAACTTAGTTTTAATTTTTGTGCCAGTAAAGCTCTAATGGAAAATATTTTCTCATCAATACTTATTTTTGGTTCTAAAGATTCAACTGGAAGTTTTTCTCGCTCTCGTTTTTCAAGTTCTTTCTCTAAAACTAATAAAATCTCCGCCAATTTATCTCTTAAAATTTCTTTAGTTAATTTTTTTGGTGGAGAAAATGATGGTGCTTTACCCTGAAGACGAAAACTTTTATTTAAAGGCGGTAGATATAATTTTTTCCCCTCTAGAATTTTAGCTTTAATTTTAACACTCGCTTCAATAAATTCTTTATACATCTTAAGTTGACGCTCTAAATCATTAACTTCGTCATCATCTTCTTTAGTATATAGATAGGGTAATAAGGCCTTTGATTTAATCAGTAATAATTTAGCAGCAATCACCAAAAAATCCGCCATTTCTTCGGCGCCAATATCTTTAGCCTCTTTAATATAAGCAACGTAATCGTCGGCAATTTTTGCCAAGGATATTTCGGTAATATCAAGCTCCTCACTTTCAATCAAAGACAAAAGCAAGCCGAAAGGACCAGAAAATTTTTCTGTTTGTATTTCCATTTTTTTAAGGATTGATTCTAGCTTTCTCTATTGGCTCAGACCAAAGATTCCCCTTCAAGCAATTATAACCAGCCTCGTAATTCTTATCGGAAGGGCCATAAGTAGGCATCGAAACTGAACGATTATTAACATCGTTGAAGTTAGATGAGGTTCTAAAAGTTGCACAAAATTCAAAACTCTTATCGCCCGTTTTTTTATATTCAATTGACTTCCCAGTTTCTGGGTCAATAAAAGAATTTTGCTCAAAATAATAATTTGTATTTTTTAATTCAGAAATATCCTCCGGCAAAGCCCCCTTATCAGCATAGAAAGAATTAATCGCATTTTCCAAAATATTAATATTGGTTAAAAGGTTTTGATCTAAGCGACGCATTCTTGCTTCTTTTGGCGATTCAACAAAGAACCAAACCGAAATAAAAGCGGCGCCAACAAAAATTAAAGACAGACCTAAAAAAATCTTTTTCATTTTCCTAGCCAAATTCCTATCTTCAACTTTAATATCATGAAAATAATAAGAGAAAACTAAACCAGAAATTAAAAGCATTGATAAAGCTTTTAGAAAAAATTTCAAACTAAGTTCACCGGCTAGAAAATTATTAATGATACTAATAAAGACCCCGAGAATAATTAAAATTGAAACTAAGATGATAAAATAAGTTAGCCATTTTCTAATTTGCGAATCAATTTTTAATTCATTTCTTTTCAAGCCACGATTAATTAAAAATAAACTATAGTAATAAATCGGGCCAGCGATTAAAAGAGCGGAAATCGCAAAACGCAAACCACCGTCTCTATTGCCGTAATAAATATTAGCGAGAGGATCAACCACAGTTTTATCAATTATGCCAAAGGCAATTAAGCCAACAGCAATACCAACAAAAATTAAAGAGACTAAAGAAAGTAAATAGTAAAAAGCGTATTTAGCGCCATGTTGATTTTCATTCATATTGTTAATTGTGTTAAATAAATTTAGCTTAGCTTAATTTAAAAATTAAAAATCAGCATTTTTAGGCGTTCTTGGAAAAGGAATAACATCACGAATATTAGCCATGCCACTTAAATACATAATTAAGCGTTCAAAACCGAGTCCAAAACCAGCGTGTTTAACCGAGCCAAAACGACGAAGATCTAAATACCAGTCATAGTCTTCTTTTTTCAAGCCCATCTCTTCTATTCTTTTCTCCAAAATATCTAACCGTTCTTCTCTTTGACTACCGCCGATAATTTCACCGATTCCAGGAACTAATAAATCAACTGCAGCTACAGTTTTACCATCATCGTTAAGGCGCATATAAAAAGCTTTGATTTCTTTAGGATAATCAGTTAAGAAAACTGGTCCGCCAACGACCTCCTCGGAAATATATCTTTCGTGTTCGGTTTGTAAATCAATTCCCCATTTTACCGGATACTCAAATTTTTTACCGGATTTTTCTAAAATCTCAATCGCCTCAGTATAAGTCATGCGACGAAAATTAGAAACGGCTAATTTTTTCAAACGCTCTATTAAACCATTTTCGATAAACTTATCAAAGAACTCCATCTCTTCAGGAATTTCTTTTAAAATATAATTAATCAAATATTTAAGCATTTTTTCTTCTAAATCCATATCATCCTTTAAGTCTGCAAAAGCCATTTCTGGCTCCATCATCCAAAATTCGGAAGCATGGCGAGTAGTATAAGAGTTTTCCGCTCTAAAAGCTGGACCAAAAGTATATACCTTGTTTAACCCCATAATTAAAGCTTCGGCATTAAGTTGGCCAGTAACAGTTAATCCAACTTTTTTACCGAAAAAATCTTCTTTATAATCTATTTCACCTTTTTCATCAAGTGGGGGATTCTTTAAGTCTAAACTTGTAATTGGAAACATTTCGCCTGCCCCTTCGGCATCACTAGTTGAAATTATCGGAGTGTGAATATAAGCGAAACCTTCTTCATTAAAAAATTTATGAATTGCAAAACTTAGAGCTGAGCGTAAACGAAAAACAGCAGAAAAAGTATTACTTCGTCCGCGCAGGTGAGCAATGGTCCTTAAAAATTCAAAACTATGTTTCTTTTTCTGAAGAGGATAATTTTCTAACGCTCTGTTTATTATTTCTACTTTTTTAGCCTTAAGCTCAAAAGCTTGTCCCGCGGCCGGCGACTCAACTAAGTCACCAATTATTTCTAAAGAAGAAGCAACCGAAATATTTTCTAACTCAGAAAAATTATCTAAACTATTATCAATTACAATTTGTAAACCCTTAAAAAAAGAACCATCATTAAGCTCTATAAAAGCGAAGTCCTTAGAACTTCTTGAAGTTCTAACCCAGCCAGCAACTTTTATTTCTTGATTTAAAAAAGTTTTAGTTTCTTGATAAATTTTTTTGATTAAAATAATAGGCATAAAATAATAATATTGTTATTTCTACTTATTAAATATAGCCTATTTAGCTTATTTTATCAAGTTGAAAAATTCGGGAAAAAGAAAAAGAGCTTATTACTAAGCTCCTCATTTTAAAATTGTTTCCGGCCTTAAGCGTTAGCCGGAGCGACACTGCCTTGATACCAAGGAAATTTTTTACTTCGCTGGATTTCAAGGGTCACTGTCTGACGCTTTTTTTGCGTCTGACGCAAGAACTCCGCTACCTGGTGATACTTCCCTGAACCCGGATCTTGTTTATAAAGTTTCAAATCCGGAAAATCGGACAACAAATGTAGTGCCCGTTTAATAACTTGCCCTTCACCCAGAGCGTCTTCTACTGGCAAAGATAAGTCGGTTGCCACCATTACATAAATACACATGATTATTGGGCCTCCACCCCTTATTGGTTTGTTAAAAAACTAAATATATAAAAAATAACTTTTATTCTAATATTAAAGTTAGGAAAACCTAATTTAATTAATTGATATATAAAACAAATTTTTTAATTAAATCACTCGCTTCTTTAATAACCTTCTTAGACACTCTAATTTTAAGCTTATTATCCAAGTCCAACAAGTACCTAACTATTATAACACAATTATTAGAAATAGTCAATAAGCTAGACTGATTAGCTGTGGATAACTTTTCTTCTTTATCTTCTCCATTAAAATTATTTATCTTTATTTTAGCACATTTACCACAAACAACACCGCCCGCCTGTAGATCAAAATAATTTAAACCCTTTTCTAGCCTTTTATGACATCTTAAACAAGCTCCCATCTCTGGTTTATAGCCAATTTCACTTAAAAAACTTAAAGAAAATTTTAAGAAAAAAAGCTCACCCTGATCCTTGTTAAAGTTAAGCTCTTGATCAATTAATTCTAAATAATGATTAAGTAATAAAAATAAGCGCTCATCCTTTTCTTTTTCCTTAATCAACTTAGAAAATAAGGCGACAATTTTCCCAGCGTAAAAAAGTTTATTCAAATCTTCTCTAATTCCCTGAAAACTATTTTCCCCTAAAGCTCCGCCAACATAGTCAAAGCCTCGCCCCTTAATAATCATCAACTTCGCTCTTGTTAAAGGCTCAAGATGGCCAATCATTTTTGATGAACTTTTTTTAGCACCACGAACGACTAAATTCAAGCGACCAAAATCTAAAGTAAAAACCGAAAGCAAAACATCGCTTTCCCGATAAGTTCGTGAATCAAGAATTATTGCTTTTGTATTACCGCTTTCTCCCATATCAAGCCTAGATATTTTTAATCAGAGTCGTTTTTAACTTTATCTAAATAACTTTGTAAAATTATAGCAGCAGAAATTTCATCTCGACTAGCGCGCTCACGACTTTTACCACCCAAAGCATCGGCTGCTAAAGAACTCAACCTTTCATCAACTAAAATAACTTCAAGACCAGACTGCTCTTTTAATTTCTTAACAAAATCTAACCAAGCCGAACTATTAGCCGCCTCACCCCGCATTTTAATCGGCTCACCAACAATAATCACATCAATTTCCTCTTCTTTTAAAATCGGGATAAGAGCTCTTAAATCAGGAACGGTCATAAAAGGTAAAGCTAAACGAATATCACTATTTCCCGTGGCGAGACCGATTCTTTTTTCACCCCAATCAAGCCCTAGATAATTCAAAGTGTTTTCATCATTTTTCAAATTCATAAAAAGCTTAAGTTAGAATTTCCGGTCCATTTTTAGAAATATAAATCGTATGTTCAAAATGAGCACTAGCTAAGCCGTCACGACTAATAATAGTATAACCATTTTTCCCAGTTTTAACTCGATAGTCACCTAAATTTATCATTGGCTCAATTGCAATAACCATTCCCTCTTCTAATAATATATTTTCTCGTGATTTTTCAGAAATTGTAAAATTAAAAACATCTGGTTCTTCGTGGGCAAAATAACCGACTCCGTGGCCGACTAAATCACGAACAACACCATAACCATTTAGCTCAGCTAAGCTCTCAATGACTCTAGCAATATCATTCATCCTATTTCCCGCTCTAGCCATTTTAATTCCAGCATCAAGACATTCACGACTAATTCGTAAAAGTTTCTTTAATTCAGGGCTAATAGCACCGACCGGAACTGTAACGCAGGTATCACTAAAAAATCCCCCAGTCTTTGAATGAGGATTAATAGGCAAATTAAACTCCCTTCTAAGCTCATCTTTAGCCGGCCATTCCATCCCAATATCAAGATCAACAATATCTCCAGCTTTTAAAATTCTTTCCGGTAGAGTCGCCCCATGAACAACCTCCTCATTAACAGAAAAACAAAGAGCCGAAGGAAAATAAATTCCTCCGCCCATCGGATAATCTTTAAAAGCAGGAATCCCACCCGCTAACTCAATTTCTTCCAAGGCAATTTTTTCTAAAGCTAGGGAAGAAACACCCGGCTTTACTTGACTAGAAATTTTTTTTAAAATTGCACCTAATATTTTTCCGCCAATTTTAATTGCTTTAACCTCGTTTTCACTTTTTAGATATATCATGCTTTTTGTAATAATTAACTTTAAAAATTTCTCTAAACTTAAAACCTTATTATTTCTTAAAACTATCTAGCAAACTATACATTTGTTTTAAATCAGTTTCACTTAAACCAAGCTTAACTCTATTTTGATAAAGCTTAAGACGATCTTCTTTTATCATAAGTCTTGTTGGCTCTATTCCCTTTATCGCCCTTTCTTTATATTTTTTAATTAAATCAAGAGCCACCTGACGATTAGCTTGATCTAAATTCTTAAAACGAGAACTAGTTGCCATTAAACGATTAAATTTCAAACTCATCCGCTCATTAGTTTCATTAGTTAAATTATTAGTAATATCAGTAATTTTCATAAATTTATAATTAAATATTTTTAAAGTAAAACCTAACTATATAAATTATATAACAAAAAAATGGCTTTGAACAGCCATTTTTAATGAATTTAATCTTTTAATAATTCTTTTTCAAGCTTTTTAATCAAGCTTCTAAACTTATAAAGCATCATATTCACGCATTGTTAATTGAGACTCAACTTGCTTAACGGTTTCAATGACAACTGAAACAACGATTAACAAACTAGTACCACCAATGGCAAATGACTGGACCCCGGTAAAGTAAACGACAATTAAAGGTAAAACGGCAATTAAGCCTAAGAATAAAGCGCCAGTGAAAACAATGCGATTAACAGTATATTTCAAATAGTCACTAGTTGTTTTACCAGGACGAATGCCAGGAATAAAACCGCCCTGCTTTTGTAAATTCTCGGCAACTTTTTTCGGATGAAAAATAACTTCGGTATAAAAATAAGTAAAGGCAAAAACTAATAAGAAATAAATAATACCATAAAAAATCTGATTGCCAAATAGTTCAATTGTTTTAGTTGCCGCTGTTGCTATCCAAGCGGTCTTAGCGTGAATAAAAAATTGGGCAATCATCGTTGGAAATAAAACTACAGAAATCGCAAAAATAATCGGGATAACTCCAGCCATATTAACTCTTAAAGGTAAATGGGTATTAGTACCACCAAAAGTTCGACTACCGTGCACTTGACGGGCGTATTGAACTGGAATATTTCTTTGACCTTCGTTAATAATAACAACGCCAACAACGGTTATAAGAGCAACAACAACGAAACCAATTAAAGTAAAGATTTGACTTTGGTCAAAAGTAACAATTAATCTTTGAATGGTTGCTGGTAAAGAAGCGACGATGCCGGCAAAAATTAATAAAGAAATCCCATTACCAACTTTTTTCTCAGTAATAAGCTCACCAATCCACATTAAGAAAACTGAACCAGCGGTAATTGTTAAAATCATTACAGCAAAATTAAAAGGAGAAATATTACCTAAAATATCAGTTGAACCATGACTAAGTAAAGTGACCATACCGTAAGCTTGAAGAGCTCCTAAAGGAACAGTCATAAGTCTAGTCCAGGTATTTATTTTTTGACGACCAGATTCCTCCTTATTCATTTCTTCAATTTGTGGTATAACCATGCCTAAAAGTTGGAAAATAATAGAAGAAGTAATGTAAGGCGCAACACCCATCATGACAATGGAAAAATTTTCCATTCCTCCTCCAGAAAGCATGCTCATCAGACCTAACATCTGGTTAGAGGCAAAAAGGCTCTTTAAAGCAGCGGCATCAACACCAGGGACGGGTACATGGGCGGCTAAACGAAAAATGACAAGCATTAAAAGAACGAAAATTATATTATTTCTTAAATCTTTCGCTTTCCAAATTTGGTTTATTTTGTCAAACATATTAATATTTTATGAAAAACTAAAATTTTATTCTCTTAAGACTTTGTCTCAGTTTTGATTTGAGCCTCTAAACCAGCACTCATTTTTATTTTTACGAAACTAACTTTAACTGTTAATTTTTCTTTACCCAAAATTTTAACCGGTTCAGTTACAACGTTAATTAATTTTTTCTCCACTAAAGTGGCTGGGCTAACAACTTCCCCATCTTTAAAATTTAAGTTTATTGCTTTAACGCTAACAACCTGATTTTTTGATTTCAATGATTTAAAGCCACGAAGTTTTGGAGTTTGTAAAAGTTGAGATCGCATACCAAGTCTCTTTAAATTAGAAACACCAGCTCTTTGACCTTGGCCCTTCAAACCACGTCCACTATAAGTTCCTAACCCAGAGGCATTACCACGACCAACCCGTCTTCTAATTTTACTCGCGCCTTTGGCTTGTTTGATAGTATTTAATGATAACATATTATTTAATCTTTAGATATATTGCTTTAATCTTTTAAACTGGTTTTAACAACTTCAACCACATCTTCTTTCTTAGTTTCTTTTTCAGCCTTAAGACCGTCTTTAGACTTCTTATTATAATCATTATCAACTTTTCTTAAAGAATCAAGAGCTTTAATAGTACAACGAGCATTATTAACTTTATTATTAGTACCAATTGTCTTAGTGGTTATGTTTTTTACTCCAGCTAATTCTAAAATAGCTCTCACAACACCGCCGGAAATAATACCCTTACCTTTACTAGCTGGTTTAAAAATAATTATCGCTGCCCCTAATTTACAAGTAACTGCGTGAGGAATAGTGTCTTTAACCATCGGCACTTTAATCATTACCTTCTTCGCCTTGTTAACCGCTTTATTAACAGCGATAGTAACATCGGCTCCCTTACCTAAACCAACAGCAACATTCCCTTTTCTATCACCAATAGCAACACAAGCACGAAAATTCATTCTTTTACCACCAGCCATAACACGAGTAACACGAGCAATATCTAAAATTCTCTGCTCAAATTCTTCTTTTGGTCTATCGTCTCTACGACCCCCTCTTTTAGATCCAGCCCCAGAACGACCGCCAAAAGATTTAGGCCCACGTTTTTGATTGCCACCATAAATATCAGTAGCTACGGTTTGAGCGACCTTATTTTCGTCAACTTGTTTTTCTTTGTTGGTGTTTGTTTTTTTGTCTTCAGACATATATGTTGCTTGAAATTTATTTTTTATATTGAAATTTTAACTAAAATTCTAAACCGCCCTCACGAGCGCCTTCAGCGACAGCTTTAACTCGGCCATGATAGCGATAAGAACCGCGATCAAAAACAACGGTTGTTATTTTAGCCTCCTTAGCTTTCTTAGCGATTAATTTACCGAGCTCAAGACCAATCTCAATTTTAGTTTTAGCTTTTACTTCAGAACTTGAAGCACTAACTAAAGTAACTGATTTTATATCATCAATAATTTGTAAGAACATGCCCTTATTAGAACGGAAAACGCTAAGACGCGGACGAAGAGCCGTGCCTTCAATTTGTGATCTTACTTTTAAGTGACGACGGGCGTCTCTAGCTTTTTTTTCTTTATTTTTATCCATATAATTAATTTTTTTAGCCAACTATTTCTTAGCCGCCGCTTTTCCAGCCTTTCTTCTAATAATCTCATCGCTATATTTAACACCTTTTCCTTTATAAGGTTCTGGTTTTCTAATTTTTCTAATATTAGCAGCAGTTTCTCCGACTAAAGCTTTATCAGTCCCAGTAATTGTAATCGCATTACCTTCAACCGTAGCAGTAATGCCTTTAGGAATATCAAAAATTATCGGATGAGAAAAACCAAGGTTCATGTTTAATTTATCACCAGCAACAACGGCACGATAACCAACTCCATTAATTTCAAGTTTTTTAGAAAAGCCTTCGCTCACACCGATAACGCAGTTTCTTGTTAGTGACCAATATAAACCCCAGAAAGCTCTAGCGTTTTTTACTTCTTTATCTTTTGGTAAAACGCTAAGTTCAGAGTCGCCAATTGTTAATTCAATATCATGACCAAACTTAAGTTTAAGTTCTCCTTTTGGACCTTTAAAAGTCGCTTCAAGACCATTTAATGAAACTTGAACTCCGCCTGGTAATTTAATTGGTAGTTTTCCTAATCGTGACATATATATTTTCTTAATTCAAATTATTAAAATATTTCTCCTAAAATCTCACCGCCGATTTTCTTAAATCTAGCCTCCTTATCAGTCATCAAACCATTTGAAGTAGAAATAATCGCCATACCAAAGCCATTTAAAATTCTTGGAATTTCGTTCTTAGAAGCATAAATCTTCAAACCCGGACGACTAACTCTCTTAATTGAAGAGATTTGTGGCTTACCATTTTTTCGGTATTTCAAAACAAGCTCAAGTTCATCAAACTTGTTATGAGCGCCCTCAAGTCCGCCTGGAATAACTTTAAAATTCTTAATCCAGCCTTCTCTTTGTAAAATAGAGGCGATTTCTTTTTTCAGCTTGCTCATCGGTAAAGCTACTGTTTCTTTTTTTACCGAAGAAGCATTTCTGATCCTTGTAAACATGTCTGCGATGGGATCCATCATATTTTTATTTATCTTAATATTTATTACCAATACTGCTAATCTACCAACTTGACTTAGTTATTCCCGGTAAATCACCATTGTCGGCTAATTCACGGAAACAAATTCGGCACAGTTTAAAATCATTCATGAAGCCGTGGTTACGACCACAACGCCAACAACGATTGATTTTTCTGGTAGAAAACTTTGGTTTTCTTTTTGCCTTAACAATTAATGCGGTTCTTGCCATATATAATTCGATTATTTTTTTTCTTCTTCTTTTTTAAATGGGAAGCCTAAAGCTCTAAATAAAGCTAAGCCCTCTTCTTTACTTTTCGCGTTTGTTGTTAAACAAACCTCTAGACCAAAAGTATTGTTAATTTCTTCAACCTTGATTTCTGGGAAAGCAGTATGATCCTTAAAGCCAACACTTAAATTACCCGCCCGATCCAAAGATTTAGAACTAATACCTCTAAAGTCACGAACTCGAGGAAAAGTAATAGCCACTAGTTTTTCCACAAAGTCATACATTCTCTCCCCTCTTAAAGTAACCTTAGCCCCAATTACTAAACCATCACGAATTTTAAAGGCAGAAATTGATTTTTTAGCTTTAGTCATGACTGGCTTTTGCCCGGCAATTAAAGTTATTGATCTTTCAATATCAGCAATATATTCTTTTTCTTTAAAATGTCGACCGAAACCAGAGTTAATTACAACTTTAGTTAATCGCGGCACTAACATGTTATTTTTTAGTCCTAATTCTTTTTTAAGAGCTGGAACTAATTCTTTTTGGTATTTTTCTTTTAATCTCATATAATAATTCTTTGGATTATATCACCTTCTTAATCAATACTTTCATTACACTTTTTACAAATTCTAAATTTTTTACTTTTACCAGTCTCAGATTTTATAATTTTATGACTCACTCTCGTTGCCTTTCCACATTTAGAACAAACTAAAGCAACATTAGAAGCGTTAATAAAGGCTGGAAATTCAATTCTTTGACCTTTTTCACCTTCACGATTAGGGCGTAAATGCTTAATTAATAAATTTAAACCCTCAACGCTAAGGCGTTTATCTTTTTTTGAAACTTGCAAAACTTTACCTGACTTACCTTTATCTTTACCGGCTAAAATTTTTACTTTGTCGTTCTTTTTGATATTCATATATTTAACAAAACTCTTATTTAAATTGGTTTAAAGTACTTCAGGGGCTAAAGAAGCGATTTTAACGCAACCAGCCTGTCTTACTTCTCTAGCAACCGGACCAAAAATACGAGTTCCTTTCGGATCTTTTTTTACCGGGTCATTAATTACGACGCAAGCATTATCATCAAAACGAAGATAAGAACCATCCTTACGACGAATTTCCTTCTTAGTTCTAACGATTACCGCTTTAACAACATCACCTTTTTTAATAGCGGCATGAGGTGTAGCTGATTTAACAGCAACAACAATAACATCGCCGACACCACCGTATCTTCTTTTGTAGCCACCCAAAACTCTAATGCATTGGACTTCCTTTGCACCGGAGTTATCAGCTGCGCGTAAATATGTTTGTACCTGTATCATATATAAAAACTTTAATACTAATTGAAATAATTTAAGCCTTAACGACTCGCCATCTCTTATCTTTACTTAAAGGACGACATTCAACAAAAGTAACTGTCTCACCTTCTTGATGTTCATTTTTCTCATCATGAACTTTATATTTTGAACTAACAGTAAAGCGTTTCTTATATTTTGGGTGAACCTTAACGGTTTTAACTTCAACCACAATAGTTTTATCACTTTTAGCACTAACAACCAGGCCGGAAAATTTCCGTCTATTAACTTCAGCTAAAAGCTCGCTTTTCTCTTCTTGTTTTTCTTTTTTTAAGGCGGTCATATTTATTTCTTCTTATTCTTAGTTAATATAGTCAAAATTCTAGCAATGTTTTTTTTCAAACTCCGAATTTCTCTAACATTTTTTAATTGGCGATTTGAATCCTTAAAACGAAGTTCTCGTTCCTTTTCTTGACTATCTTCAAGCAATTTCTTTAATTCTTCTTCGCTTTTAGTTGTTATTTCTTTAAAATCCATATATTTAAATTATTTCTATTCTTGAAATTACTCAACCTTGCTAATAAACTGACATTTAACTGGTAATTTATAAGCGGCTAGTTCCATCGCTTTTTTAGCTGTTTCTCGGTTAAGCCCTTCCATTTCAAACATCACCATTCCTGGTTTAATGATTGCGACGTAATGATCAACTGTTCCCTTTCCTTTACCCATCGGTAATTCTCCGCCGTGAGCAGTTACTGGTTTGTCAGGAAAAATTCTAATCCAAATCTTGCCGCCTTTTTTAACATATTTAGTCATAACCCTGCGAGCAGATTCTATTTGACGAGAAGTAATCCAACAAGCAGTTAAACTCTTAAGTCCATAACTACCGAAGCTAATATCAAGCATACGAGTTGCTTTACCACCACGACGGCGTTTATGATCCTTTCTCCATTTTGTTTTCTTTGGCATTAACATATAACAACAAAAATTAATTCTTAAATTTATTGAGCGATTACCTCACCTTTTTCTAATACGTCTTTATCAAAAATTTCTCCTTTGTAAACCCAAACCTTGATACCAATAGCGCCGTAAGTAGTATTAGCCGCTCCACGAGCATAGTCGATATCAGCTCTTAAAGTTTGCAAAGGAACTTTACCCCAAACCAATTTTTCACTTCTAGCAATTTCAGCGCCATTTAAACGACCGCCGATAACAACTTTAGCCCCCAAAGCTCCGCCCCTTTCAATCTTGGCTAAGTTTTGTTTCATTACTTTTCTAAAGGGCATTCTTTTTTCAATATCTAAAATCATTCCTTGAACAATTATTTGAGCACTTAAAGCTGGACGTGAAGCCTCTTTAATATTCAAATTAATTTCGCCCATTCTTGCATCTTTCAAAAATTTATCATGAAGTTTCTTTTTTAAATCCTCAACTCCATTACCACCGCGACCAATAATTAAACCTGGTTTAGCAGTTGTGATAGTAATTTCAACCCTAGAAATACTTCTAGCAATTTCTACTTTATCAATCCCCGCTTCTCTAAATTCACGAATCATATAGCGACGAATACCTAAATCTTGTTTTAGATTCTTGATATATTTTTCACCACTCTCAAACCAGACCGACGGCCAAGTTCGATTGATTCCCATTCTTAGAATTTTTGGATTTACTTTTTTACCCATATTATTTTTTAATTTGTCTGTTCTAAATTTCTTCTAAACTATTTATTAACCAGCTTTTCTTCTAAACATTCTAGCTTTTTCTCCGCTAGCCGCTTTAATCTTATCACCAGCATCTTTTTTATCGCTAGCAGTCTTTTCACTTTCTTTAATAATCTTATCAAGCTTAACCGGTTCTTCAACTTTAACTACTTTTTTCTCAATTTTTCCACTAGCTTTAATCTCTTCGAGTTTTAAAGTAATATTACAACCTCTTTTTCTAATTGAGGTTGCGCGTCCGTGAGCTCTTGGCATCCAACGTTTTAAAGTAAAGCCTTCATCAACTTTTAACTCTTTAATTTTCAAATTATCTTTCTTTAAGCCATAGGTATTTTCAGCGTTAGCAATGGCGGAATTGATTAAAGTTGCTAATGGCTTAGCCGCTAATTTATCAGCAAACTTAAGCTGATCAAGAGCATCTAAAACATTTAACTTACGAACAACATCAGCTACTAAACGAGTCTTCTGAGCGGACATTCTTAAGTTTTTCAAACTAGCTTTTATTTCCATATAACAATAGTTAAATTAATTTTCTTGACTTGCTTATTACTTTTTAGCACCGGCTTGAGCCTTAGCCATCTTACCACCGTGGTTAACAAATTTCTTAGTTAAAGAAAATTCTCCCAAACGATGTCCAACCATATTTTCAACCACAAGTACAGGTACGTGAGTCTTGCCATTATGAACGCCGAAAGTAGCACCAACCATCTCCGGAGTAATGACGCAAGCACGATCCCAAACCTTGATAATGCTTTTATCGCCGGCGGGAAGATTTTTAACCTTATTGAGAATCCGTTGATTCACGTAAGGACCTTTTTTTAAACTTCTGGACATATGATATTCTTATTAGTTCTTTTTATTATTTCTTCTTCTTTTTATTAACCCTTCTCTTAATAATTAATTTATCTTTAGAGCCTTTTCTTCTAGTCTTAACTCCGAGTGCTTTCTTGCCCCAAATATTTTTCGGTGCTTTCATACCAATAGATTGATTACCTTCGCCACCTCCGTGTGGGTGATCAACCGGATTCATAGCAGTTCCACGAACAGTTGGGCGAATACCCATCTTTCTACTTCTACCAGCTTTTCCGATTGAAATGTGACTATGGTCAGGATTACTTACGCGTCCAACAGTACAAAGACAATCTTTTTTAACTAATCTAATTTCACCAGATGGCATTTTAATTTGAGCAAATTTTCCCTCAACACCCATAACGAAAACTAAATTTCCAGCGCCACGTGCAATTTTAGCACCTTCGCCAGCATTAAGTTCAACACAGTGGATAGCAACTCCGGCAGGAATAAATTTAACTGGCATGGTATTACCATTTTTAATTTCAATTAAATCTTTTGAACTTTCTATCTTATCGCCAACCTTCAAATCAACCGGAGCAATAATATATCTTTTTTCACCATCAGCATAATTTAACAAAGCTAAACGAGCTCCACGAGCCGGATCATATTCAATCGTCGCTACTGTTGCCGGAACGCCAAATTTATCTCTTTTAAAATCAACAATACGGGTAAATTGCTTAACGCCACCGCCACGATGTCTAACTGTAATCTTACCACTAGAGTTTCGGCCAGAAGTTTTCTTTCTTATTAAAATTAACTTTTTCTCTGGTTTAGACTTGGTAATATCAGCGAAATCGTCAAAAGTCGCATGTCTTCTTCCAGGAGTATTCGGTTTTACTTTTTTAATTCCCATATATTAATCAAAAATTTTATAAACTTAAAATAATTCTTTAAATTAGACACCTTCGTAAATTTGAATAGTCTCACCCTTCTTTAAAGTAACAATCGCTTTTTTAAAATCATTTCTTGAACCTTTGATTCGACCTCGACTAACAGCTTTCCCTTTCATCTTAATAATATTAACCGCTTCAACCTTAACACCATAAACATCAGAAACAGCCTTAGCCACTTCAATCTTATTAGCATTAACATTAACAATAAAAGCATATTTACCGTTATCTGATAAATTAGCGGCTTTCTCAGTTACTAAAGGTTTAACTAAAGTTCTAGCTGATAAAGATTTTCCTCCTGGTCTTCTTTTGTTATTAACCTTAGTGCCACCAGATTTTTTATCTTCTTGTTCAGCGTAAAGATCTTTCATTGTTTTATCAGAATCAGAAACAGCTTTCTTTTTGTCTTTTAAATCTTCGTCTTTTTTAGTTGTTTTATTGCCAAATAATGCCATATTTTTAATATAAAATAGATTTTAACAGTAAGTCTCTTCTAATAATTTAACAGTTTTCTCGTCAAGCAATAGGTATCTTGAATTAAGTAATTCAAGGGCGTTAATATTTTCTGGATTAATTATTTTAACATCTTTTAAATTTCTCGCTGAAAAAAAAGTTCTCTCATCTTTTGAGCCATTAATTATTAAAATATCACGACGTTTTGTTTCTAAAACTTTAGTTTCAATAGTTGAAATCATTTGAGAAAAATCTTTAGTCTTGTAATTTTCAAAAGCTAAATCATCTAAAACAACTAAACTTCCTTCAACCAATCTTTCTGATAGAACCATAAAAATTGCTCTTTGCTTTGATTTTTGATTGATTTTCTTTTTAAAATTTCTATCGTTAGTTGGACCAAAAGTAACACCACCGCCGCGCCAAATAGGAGAACGACTTGAACCAGCTCGAGCACGACCCGTACCTTTTTGTTTCCAAGGCTTTTTACCACCACCAGAAACTTCAGCCTTACCTTTAGTATCAGCTAAAACTTGTCTGGCATTAGCCATCTGACTAACAACAACTTGATGCAAAAGCTCATTATTAACTTTAACTGCAAAAATCTTCTTATTAAGTTCTAAGTCTTTAACTGCTTCAGCTTTTTTGTTGTAAACTTTTATCTTAAGTGACATATAGTATCAATAAATTAATATAGCTTATTTTGCCTCCTCGGCGTTTTCAGTTTTAACTTCTTCAACTACCGGAGTTTCTTCAACAACTGGAGTTTCTTCAACTACCGGAGTTTCTTCAACAACTGAAGCTTCTTCAACTACCGGAGTTTCTTCAACTACCGGAGTTTCTTCAGCTACCGGAGTTTCTTCAGCTACCGGAGTTTCTTCAGCTTTTTTCAAGTTAACTTTCATCTCACCCTTAGCGTTAATCATAACTAAACTATTAATCGCTCCAGGAATTGCGCCTTTAATAAAAATTAAATCATTTTCTTCATCAAGAGCAAGAATTTCTAAATTAGTAGTCGTTACTCTATCACCACCCATACGACCACCCATTTTCATACCTTTAAAAACATGAGCTGGGCCTTTAGGTCCAATTGAACCACTCATTCTTTCTTGATCCTTATTACCGTGAGTTTTTCTAAAACCATGGAAACCATGTCTTTTGACAACCCCTTGAAAACCACGACCCTTAGAAGTTCCACAAACATTAACAATATCACCAACAGCAAAAGTTCCAGAGCTAACAACATCACCAACTTTAAATTCGCTGGCTCCCTCAAAACGAAATTCTTTAACATGAGCAGGTTTAACACCGGCCTTTTTAAAGTGACCTAATTGAGGTTTGCTAATATTCTTTTCTTTTTTTTCGCCTAAAGTAAATTGAAGGGCTTCGTAACCATCCTTATCTTTATTTTTAACTTGAGCAATAACACAAGGACCAGCTTTAACGGTAGTTACGGCTGAAACCTTATCGTTAAACCACATCTGGGTCATGCTCATTTTTTTTCCTAAGATGAATTTCATATAAATATCTATTCTTTATCTTTTTTTTAAAACAAAAACTGGTCTTAAACCAGCTTAAAAAATAATATAAGATTACCAAACGAAAGTCTGGAATTTCTCAATAGAATTATTTTAACTGATTTTCCTCCAAATTAGGCGAATTTTTGCATAAACACTTTCTTGACAAACAAGAGTTATTTAAACTATCAAAAGCCTATTTAATCTTTTTAAGACGAACTTTACTACTATATTACATTTTTATTTCTAAGTCAACCCCTGCTGGTAGGTTTAAACCAGTTAAAGAGGCAATGGTTTCCGCGCTCGGTTCAACGATATCAATCATTCTTTTGTGAATACGCATCTCGTATTGATCACGCGCATCTTTATGAACGAAAGTTGAACGATTAACGGTATACTTTCTGATTTCGGTTGGTAAAGGAATTGGTCCAAAAAATTGGGCATCAGTCCTTTCAATCGTTTCAATAATAGTCTTAGTAGATTGGTCAATAATCTTATGATCAAAAGCCTTGATCTTGATTCTGATTCTCTGTTTAAACTCTTTTTCTTCTTTTTTAGTTTCAGACATAGTTTTCCCTAGAATTATTTTTAAATAAATACTACAAGCCCGCTCTCATTAAAGAGCGAGCCAAAGTAGTTACTTAATGATTTTTGTAACAACACCAGCACCAACGGTACGACCACCCTCACGAATAGTAAACTTTTGTTTTTCTTCAAGAGCGATAGGAGCGATTAACTTAACATTTAAGTTAGTTGTATCTCCAGGCATAACCATTTCAGTCCCAGCTTGTAAAGTAATATCACCAGTTACGTCAGTAGTCTTGAAGTAAAATTGTGGCTTATAACCATTGAAGAAAGGTTTGTGTCTTCCACCTTCATCCTTTGATAAAACATAAACCTCAGCTGTAAATTCAGTGTGTGGAGTAACTGTTCCTGGTTTACATAGTACTTGGCCTCTTTCAACATCATCTTTCTTAGTACCACGAAGTAATAAACCAGCATTATCACCAGCCATACCTTGGTCTAAAGATTTGTTAAACATTTCTATGCCAGTAACAGTTGTTTTACTTGTTGGGTGAATACCAACGATTTCAACTTCATTGCCAACATTGATAACACCTCTTTCAATACGGCCAGTAACAACAGTACCACGACCTTCAATTGAGAAAATATCTTCAATTGGCATTAAGAAGTTTTGGTCAACATCACGAACTGGAGTTGGGATATAGCTATCAATTGCTTCCATTAATTTCATAACTGGCTCAGCATCAGCTCCAGTTGGATTCTCTAAAGCCTTTAAAGCAGAACCACGAATAATAGGAGTAGCATCTCCAGGAAATTCATATTTCTTTAATAAATCACGAATTTCTTCTTCAACTAAATCAATTAATTCCTGGTCTTCAACCATATCACATTTGTTTAAGAAAACAATGATATAAGGAACACCAACTTGTCTTGCTAAAAGGATATGCTCTCTAGTCTGAGGCATGGGTCCATCAGTAGCAGAAACTACTAAAATAGCACCATCCATTTGGGCAGCTCCAGTAATCATGTTTTTAACATAGTCAGCATGACCAGGGCAATCAACGTGAGCGTAATGTCTAGTAGCTGATTCATATTCCACATGAGCAGTTGCAATAGTAATACCACGTTCCTTTTCTTCAGGAGCGGAATCAATTTCATTAACGCCTTTTTTAGAAGCGCTCATACCAGCGGCACCAAATACAGCTAACATCGCAGCTGTTAAGGTAGTTTTTCCATGGTCAACGTGGCCAATAGTACCAATGTTAACATGGGGTTTTGAACGGTCAAATTTTTCTGCCATTTTTTTTGTGCCGGGCCCTCGTTCCACTATGAGCGGAATGAAGTTTTTTTCCTTTGAAGGAAACCAACCAGACTTAATTAAATTATTTATTAAATTATTAAATTTTTTACTCTATCTTTTTATTCTACTTCTTTTGCGTTTTCTTTGACTTTAGGCGGAATTGACCAGGGCTTAGTTGGTTTTTCCACTTTTTGGTCGCCGGCAACAAAAGACGGATTTTCTTGATTTTTCCACAAGGAAATCTCTCGATTTATTTTATCAGTTAACTCTTCTTCTGTCAAATTTTTTATTTTTGGATCTTCAATTTGCTTTTGAATTGATAAATCACCAGGTTTTTCCTCTAACTTTAGCTCTTTTGAATTCATTTTTTCATAAGAATTAAAATCCATCAAAACAAAAGTTTCTTCAGTTTCTTGAGCATCATAAACAATGACACGGTCACCTGTCTTTTTAACTAAGTTAAGAATTTTTTTTAATTCTGGTGAAATCATATCTTAAAAAATAACTGAACTAATTTATCTTCCCTTCTTCGCTTTAATTTCTTCTAAAATATTTCTTGGCACTTCGTTATAATGAGAAAATTCCATGGAGTAGTTTGCTCGGCCCTGACTCATAGAACGAAGAGCGGTTGAGTATCCAAACATTTCAGCTAAGGGAACATGGGCATTAACTAACTTGATATTAGCGCGGTCAGTCATTTCTTCAATTTGACCACGTTTACTATTTAAATCACCAATAACATTACCCATATATTCTTCGGGGGTGGTAATTTCAACTTTCATAATTGGCTCCAAGAGAACTGGCCCAGCTTTAGCACAAGCATCACGGAAAGCAAAAATAGCCGCCATTTTAAAGGCAATTTCCGAAGAGTCAACTTCATGATAAGATCCAAAGAACACAGTTGCCTTAATATTTACCATCGGGAAGCCGGCTAAAGAACCGCTTAAAATAGCTTCTTTAACACCTTTTTCAATCGCTGGAATAAATTCTTTAGGAATAATACCACCTTTAACCTCATCAACAAATTCAAAATTCTTATCACTATCAACTAAAGGTTCAATGCGTAAAGAACAGTGTCCGTATTGTCCGCGACCACCAGATTGTTTAGCATATTTATGTTCTGCTTCAGCAACTTTAGTAATAGTTTCACGATAAGAAACTTGAGGATTACCAACATTAGCTTCAACCCCAAACTCCCTTCTCATACGATCAACAATAATATCAAGATGGAGCTCGCCCATACCAGAAATTAAAACTTGATTTGTTTCCTCATCAGTCTGAACTCTAAAAGTCGGATCTTCTTCAGCCAATCTTTGTAAAGCCACACCCATTTTTTCTTGGTCAGCTTTTGTTTTGGTTCAACCGCAATTTTAATAACTGGTTCTGGAAAAATAATTGACTCAAGTAAAACTTCATTATTTTCTGCGCATAAAGTATTTCCCGTTGTTGTATTTTTCAAACCAATAATAGCAGCAATGTCTCCAGCAGCAATTTCTTTAATTTCTTCACGGTGATTAGCATGCATTCTTACTAAACGACCAATTCTCTCTTTAGCACCCTTAGAAGAGTTAGTAATATAAGAACCAGAAGTTAAAACACCCTGATAAACACGAACGAAACAAAGTTTACCGACAAAAGGGTCAGTCGCAATTTTAAAAGCTAAACCAACAAAAGGCTTGTCATCACTAGCTAAAATTTCAACTTTATCTTCAGAATCAACTTTATTAGCTAAAAGGACTGGTACATCTAAAGGTGATGGTAAATATTCATTAACCGCATCTAAAACAAATTGCACGCCGATATTTTGTAAAGCGGTACCACAAAGAACTGGATATAATTCATTAGCAATTACACCCTTACGAATTGCGATTTTCAATTCCTCTAAAGAAATTTCTTCACCAGCTAAATATTTTTCCATTGTCTTTTCATCACATTCAACCGCTCTCTCAACTAGTTCAGCATAATACTTCTCAACTAAATCCTTCATATCTTCTGGCATTGGAATTTCTTCAACATTAACACCAAAATTACCAGAAAAAATATAAGCCTTCTTAGTTAATAAATCGATAACGCCACTTAAATTACTTTCAGCGCCAATCGGTAATTGGATAGCTACGGCTTTTTGGTTTAAACGATCACGAATAGATTTAAGACTCATATAAAAATCCGCACCAGTCTTATCCATTTTATTAATAAAACAAAGTCGTGGAACTTTATATTTATCAGCCTGACGCCAAACAGTTTCAGATTGTGGTTCAACCCCAGCCTGACCATCAAAAACAGCGACAGCGCCGTCTAGAACGCGTAAAGAACGCTCTACCTCAACGGTAAAGTCAACGTGCCCCGGAGTATCAATAATATTAATTTTATTATTTTTCCAAAAACAAGTAGTCGCGGCGGAAGTAATAGTAATACCTCTTTCCTTTTCTTGTTCCATCCAATCCATATCAGCCAGACCCTCATGAGTTTCACCAATTTTATGTTTTTTGCCGGTATAAAAAAGAACTCTTTCAGTAAAAGTTGTTTTTCCGGCGTCAATATGAGCCATGATACCAATATTTCTAATGTTTTTTAATTCGTAGTCTCGAGACATATTAATTTAAGTTTATGATTTTTATTTCGATCTTGATCTTGAGAAATGAGCAAAAGCTTTATTAGCTTCAGCCATTTTGTGGACTGCTTCTCTTTTCTTAGCAGCTGCCCCTTCGCCATTTGAAGCATCTAAAATTTCATAAGCCATTTTTTCCGCCATTGATTTTCCCTTCCTATCAGTCGCTGCTTTAATTAACCAATTACAAGCTAAGAAATATCTTCTTTCGCCACGAACTTGGAAAGGAACTTGGTAGTTAGCACCACCAACGCGCTTACCACGAACTTCAACTAAAGGAGAAACTTTTTTAATTGCTTTGTTGAAAATATGGCGGGGGTCTTGCTTAGCTTTATCTTTAATAATATCAAAAGCACCGTAGATAATTTTCTCGGCTACATTTTTCTTACCTTCCTCCATCACATAGTTAATGAATTTGGCAATTGTTACATCATTATATTTTGGGTCACCATCAATGTCCCTTCTTGGAGCTTGTTTTCCTCTCATATTTTGTCATCAGCCGCATTTTATCAGCTATCTAAAAGCGGGCTGTTTTTTATTTCTATTTAAATTTTTAAATTATAAATTAAGATTTGATTCAGACTTACTTAGTCTCTTTTGGTTTTTTTGCGCCGTAGCAACTTCTTCCCTGTCTTCTCGCTTCAACGCCGGCGGCATCAAAAACTCCTCTAACAACTTTATATCTAACACCCGGTAAATCTTTAGTTTTTCCACCCTTAATTAAAACGATTGAGTGTTCTTGTAGGTTGTGTCCCATCCCTGGAATATAAGCGGTTACTTCCATTCCGTTTGATAAACGAACACGAGCAATTTTTCTCAAAGCGGAGTTAGGTTTTTTCGGAGTAGTTGTCGTTACCTTTAAGCAAACCCCTTGTTTAAAAGGAGCTCCTTTGGCTAATTCTTTTCTTTTGCGGTGCAAAGAATCAAGATTAACATGAAGCGCAATGGCGTTGCTTCTTTTTCCTACTTTTTTACGGCCTTTTTTGACCAATTGATTGACGGTTGGCATAGATTATTTTTTATTTCAAAATAATGAAATTTATTTTTTATTAAATTTATTTACACAAAAAATTTCCTGACAAGCCAGGTTTCTTTTTTACAATTTAAATACTCAATTAATTTAACAAAATAAAAATGATAAGTCAAGAGTTTATAGTTAAGAGAGAAAGAATTTTACATTCCGATCTCTATCTTGGTTCAAATCCGAAAGCTAATTCTTCGCTAGTTATTTTTTTTCAAAAACAACAATCGTTCAGAAAATGTCTTTACGCATTTTTAACTTAAAAGACAATTAGTCCCTGGCGATAAATATCAACTATTGACTTTTTCTTGTAAGTGTGCTATCCTTTAGAGTTAGTGTGTTAGAAATTAGAAATCTACGGAAAACTAAAAGTTCATTAAAAAACAAGATTTAATTTGGTTAATTACTAATTTTATCTAAAATTAGGTAAATTTAGTAATTAATCAAATTGTTAAATCTTTAAAAATAATTAAAAAATAAAAAAGTTAGCATCTTTTTTCTCTGTTTTTTTTGTGTTATTTGTTATGAGTTTCGTTTTCAACTCTTGCCAGGAAGAAGCTCTGGAAGAAGCGCTTGAAAAAAGCGAAATTGTGATTAAAATGGCCCTGCCTGAAGGCGCAAGCCAAGGTGATTTGAAATCGGCTACGGCAGATCAGGTGATCGGTCATGGCGATACAATTGATATTTTGAATTTAAAAAACGTTAATATCGTTTTCTCTTCCGAGGATCAAAATGGTAAAAGCTTGCCTGGCGACTGGACAATTTATCTGACTGAATCAGATAATAATACAGATAACCAGCGATTGGCTGAAAGGCCATCGGCATTATTTTGGGGCTCAAATATAGCTTCAATAAAACCAACTGAACTTGGTTTGTACATGATTCATTTCCAAGCAGGAAATACCTGGTTAATGTTTTATCTAAGACATACAGGTTTGCCGGGTGATATTGGGGATGAATATCAAAATGGTTATGCCTTCCGGATGGAGAAAAAACTCATTCATGATGACGATAATGAAGGCAAAATTAAAACCGCCTATACCCTTTATCTTAAGGTCAATGAAGATGAGTTAAAAGGTTGGGGGCTATATAATGAAACTAGCCCGAACAATAAAGAGCTCTGGCAAGCTCTATTGTTTTGCGGTGGTGATAATCCTTTCACTATAAGCACGGGAATAACTTATAACGCCAAAAATTTTAAACTAAGAGAAGCCAAGTACAGTAAAAACATTTACTCTGATAACGAGAGTTATTACTGTTTTACTTTTTTTCCTAAAGACACGCCGCCTTCTAATCGTTTTGGTGGAGGAAAAAGCTACCAAATCCAATTCTATGCCGGAGAATATGCCGTAAATTGGTGGACTTTTCCCTCTAATGATGAAAGCGCCTGGAAGAGAGGTAATTCAGACCAAATTGAATTTATAACATTCTAAGCCTTCTAACAAAATCGGAAACAAGTCATTAAAAAATTTGGCCATCGTGCCAAAAACCCGAAGCTTCACAGTTTCGGGTTTTTTAATTTTCTTTTTCAATCACAATCATTTGTTTTTTAGTAGTTGAGGTAGGAGGAGTTGAAGTAGGAATAGACGGCGCGACAACTTCTTCATTTGAAACATCTTCTGGTTCTAAAATTTCTTCTGGTTCCAAAATATCTTCAGGCTCGAAAGTATCTTCCGGCTCCAAGGTTTCTTCCGTTTCTAAAGCGGTATTTTCTTCTCCTTGTTCAATATTATTTTCAAGTAATCGCCTCTCGCTCACAGCTTTAAAAATAAGTCCTAACAACAAAATTAGAATTGCTAAACTAAAGAAAATTGTAATTATTTTTTTAGATGACATAAATTTAAGCTCCGGCAAGTAATCTAAATAAAAACTCAACCGGCAAAATCATTAAATTACTAAAAAGAAACACAAACAATAAAACAAAGAGGAGGCCAAATTTCTCTAATGATAAATATTTCTGCTTAGCCTCTGGTGGTAAGAAGGCGGATAAAATTTTTGAACCATCAAGTGGTGGAATTGGAATTAAATTAAAGACCATCAAAACTAAATTAATATAAATTATCATCGCAATAAAGCCTGAAAAAGTAATATTAATAAAGGGCATAAAACGCCAAATCAACCCAAAAATTAAAGCAATCGCTAAATTAGCGAGCGGTCCCGCGACCGCTACTTTCGCATCTCCATATTTTCTATCACGTAAATTATAGGGGTTATAAGGAACGGGTTTAGCCCAAGCAAAAAGAAAAGATGATCCAGAAATAATTAACATGAGAGGAACAATAATTGAACCAAATAAATCCAAATGCTTAATCGGATTAAAAGTTAAACGCCCCGCATTTTTGGCAGTCGGGTCGCCTAATTTAAAAGCGGCGTAACCGTGCATATATTCGTGAAACACGGCCGACATTACTAAGACAATAATTAAAAATATTTTATCCATAAAAATTTTATAAAAAGCTTGAGATTCTTAAACTATTTGGTAGTTATTCAGTAACTATTCCATCATTATTTAAATACTATAACACATCTTGATTTATTTTTAAAATACTGATAAACTAAAGCTGAATTTAAAATAACATTAAACTCAAGTTTAGCCTGAGTCTTGTTTTTTTAAAAAAATATAAAATAACCTAACAAATATGGGCAAAAAATGTGACTTATGTCAGAGAGTAGCAACGAAAGGTGCTAGTAGATCTCACTCAAAAATTAAAACTTTAAAAAGACAAGGGATAAATTTACAAAGCAAAACTATTGATGGAATGAAATTAAAACTTTGTACTTCCTGTCTTAGAACTCTTGATAAACCGAAAAGGGTTAAGACCCCGAGAAAACCAGCTTTAAAGAAAGAAGAAAAAGAAGCTTTAGCTAAAAAGAAGGCAAGTATGAACGAAAAAAGAAATGACTTAAGAGTTAAAATTGCTAAGACAAAAGCTTCTCAAAACAAAGCAAGAGTTAAAACTAAAAAAGTTAAAGCTCCGGCAAAAAAATAGTTTAACAATTTTTTATAATGTAAAATTCCAAGTCTTCCCTTTCGGGAAGACTTTTTGGTTATGCTGATAAAAACAAAAATAATTTTTTAATGATATTTAAGCTTCTTATTAAACCTTCTAACAACCAAAATTAAAACAAAATAATAAATAACAAAAAATATAAATTTGAAAGAACCTCCCTTTAGAGCACTGGTTTCAAGAGCGGAAAATTGAAAAGCGGCTAATTTTTCGGAAATGAAAAAAATGAAATTGAGCAAAAGATAACTGGGCCAAAAAAAATATAAAGAAAAAATAGGTATAAGCCAACTTAAAAAAATTCCTAAAATAAGTAAGGCTAAAATAAAAGGCAAAGTCCAAGTTAAAAAAATATTAGCCAAGGGTGCAATTAAAGAAAAATATTCAAAACTAAATAACATAATTGGTAAAGAAGCTAATTGAGAAGCGATAGTTAAATTTAACAAAGAGAAAATAAATTTTACAAATTTTTTTAATTTCAAATTTTTAAAACTTTCTTCAATTACTGGCTCGCTAAATTTTTTTAAAATTGGCTCTAGATAAATTATTCCTAAAACTGCTAAAAAGGATAATTGAAAACCGAGATCGCGACTAAGAAGAAGCGGGTTAAAAATCAACATCAATGAGGCACTAAAAACTAAAGCGCGAACAGAACTTTTTGGTCGTTTGAAATATAGAGCCGAAAAACCAAAAAAACCCATAATCGCCGAGCGAATAGCCGA